>ENA-OPVY01000062-OPVY01000062.1-human-gut-metagenome-genome-assembly--contig:-NODE-62-length-91529-cov-7.407077_pt1 | contig 91529 bp, 95 predicted proteins | sample MGYA00241503_ERZ501998 | MGnify/ENA primary metagenome ERZ501998 (study PRJEB25962, sample SAMEA2042107) | human gut metagenome | biome: human gut; feature: human-associated habitat; material: faeces... | reverse complement strand
TTATATTAACATTTTGTATATACAAAAGTCAATAGTTATTTTGAATATTAATTTTCAAATTTTATTCTTCATCATCACTAAAATCTTCTGATTTCATAAACATAGTTTCACAATCTAGGCATAATACTCTCAATCCATCTTTAGAAGTTCTTATTATATTTCCACATCCACATTCCCATTTGATTATATTAGATTTTTTCTTTTCACCTTCTCCATTAGCTGTAAAATCATATCTCTTAAGAATAAATACATCTTCATTTAAACCAAAACCTTTTATTATCTCAATCGTTTCGGGTTTTAACTTGCTAAATGTCCATCCAAGTTTTTTATCATAAGCATCTTCTCCATAGTAAAATCCATGCTGTTCACTAGCTATTTTAAACTTTGTATTATGATATGTTCCACTTCTTGAACAATCTTTTATTTCATTTACAGCACAGTATAAATGTATCATTTCGTGATGTAGAGTTTTCATTATGTCCATGAAGTTTCTGTTTGCATATTCAGCTGATATATTTATTTCATGCATTTCTTGTGTACCATCATCCCAAACTTTACCTACTGTAAACCATCCTAAAGCATTTCTTTTTCCTTTACTTTGAATCGTTATTATAACTGGTGGTAATTCATTGTTGTAAAATGCTTTGTTAAGACAATCAAAAGCCCTATGTAATTCTTCAATTACTGGTATTAAATTTTTATTTTTTGTATTAGTTCTCATTTTGTTTATCCTCCTGCATTGTTGTGATTATTCTATTTTACCATTCTTCGTAGAACTCATTATCATATTGAGCTATGTATTTTTGTTTACTTATTAATTTAAAATCTTTTTCATTATCTACTGTAGTCATTTCTACCACATAAGGTTTTCTATTTATAGCTACCTTTATATCCATATAATCATCCATTAATGCACTATCTAAAACTTTCTTTAGAGAGTATTGAGATAGTTTCTCCATTGATGCATCCCAACATCCTATTATATAACCTTCTTGGGCTATCTTCTTTTCAATTCTTTCTTTGTTAGTTAACTTCTTTTTCATTTTGTTTTCCATCCTTTGTTGTTTTTATTTGTCCTGTTGACATATATTATATTATCAGATTGTATATACAAAGTCAACGCTTTTTGAATATTTATTTTCAAAAATATTTTCAAAAAAAATATCTATTTTTCAACTCTTAAATTTTCTACCATTGATGCCCTTTTAACTAGCTCTTTAGTGCTGTATGTTCTAAATATGTAGTTTATATTTTGGTCATATCCATCAAAAGGTATTTGTTTTTGCACTTCTATAGCCTTAAATAAGCCTTCTGAAAGCCTATGATTAGCTCCTATTAATCTCATGTTAACAATAATTCCATCATGTGCATCCACAAGTATTATAGTAATTGCTAATCCTTCTGTATCATTCAATGTCCCTAAGTCTGTTAAGTTCTTAGATAGATGAATTGAATATGGAGCATCCATCCAATCTAACTCCCCTATTTTGACTAATAACATTATTACATTTTTATATGTATAATATCCAAATTTCATTTTACCTTTTTTAAACATTTCAACTTCATTGATAGTAGGTCTATCGAAGTAAGCTATTAAAGTTGCTCCACTATCTGTTATATCAAATCTTAATCCTTCTTGGTATCTTTTTGGTGTACCATTTATATATCCACCAACTTTATATTCTATCATATCCTATACTCCTTTTTAATTTATATATATAAATTTATTGGGCTAACAAATTAATGTCAACCCCTTAAAAAATTAAATAAATTTGTATTTTTATTTGAAATATTTATGATATAAGGTTTGTAAGTGGCTGAAATACAGCCTACTTACTCCCTCAATACATTCATCTTTTAAAACATTACCTATATATGTATTGGTAAACAGTTCAATTATATCTCCATTGGCATATATTCTATGTCTTAGGAGCATATCTCCTTTTTCTACTAATAACTCTTTACACTTCATAGTTATTCCTCAAATAATACTGTAGATAACAATAAGCCTATTTGATTATCTTCTAAACCATGAAAATCTCCATCATGTGGTTTTACAGAAACTACTACTACATTTCCAACAATAGTTTCTACACGATTATTAACTCTCACTATTATATTTGGTTCTAAATCCTTTAATTTCCCTTCTTCATTTACTAACATCACCATATCAGCTGGTAAAGGTAAAGTTTCTATCCATCCTCCACACATTTCTTGGAACTCAGCTAAAGTCCCTTCTATCTCTCTGATTTCTCCAACTTTGCCTACTTCCTTATAAACAACTCTCATTTATATGTCCTCCCTCAAAATATTCATTCTCTCTTAGTATTTCTCCTTATTAATTTGTTTATATGTCGTTCTGATATATACTATATTACCAGTTTGTATATACAAAATCAACACTTTTTAATAAATTTATTTATAATTAGTAAAAACTATGATACAATTAATTTATAATTGAACAAGGAGGATGTTATATATGGCAAAAGCATTAAATAAAAACGATAATAAATCAAAAACAACAAACAGTAGACAAACTAAAACAAAGGTAAATACTAAGCCTGTTGCTCCAAAAGAAGAAGTAAAAAAAGAAACCAAAGAAGATAAAGTAGAACCTAAACAAGAGGTTATAAATTTAAGACCGGATATAACTAGAGAAAGTTTTGGTAAAGAAATTTGGGTTAATGTAGAAGATTTAGTAGTAGATGAAGATACACAAAGAAGTTCAATGGAAACTCACATCAAAAAAATAATGAAAAATTTTGATGCGAAAGCCTTTGGTAGAATAAGTGTATCAAAAAGAGAAGATGGAAAATATTATGTTACAGATGGATGGCATAGAACACAAGTATGCAAAAGATTAGGTCTTAAAGAAGTACCTTGTATAATGATAGAAAATAAAGAAAAAGAAACTAAACAAGCAAAGAAACAAGATGCTTTACAATTCTTAAGAATAAATGAGAACAGTTCATCTGTATCAGCAATAGATAAATACAAAATAGGGGTATCGGCTGAGGTAGAAGAATGGTTAAGAGTAAAAGAATGTGTAGAATGTAATGGTCTAAAAGTAGGTACAAGTGCAAGTAGAATCAATGCTGTTGCTAGTATCTATAAATATATAAACAGCTCACAAAAGCCGGAGAATATAGCTAAGAAAATGGAGCATATGAAAATAGCTCTAAACATATTAAATGATATAACAGGTGTTGATGGTATAACAAATATATCTATAAATGCTATGTGTTTATTTGTAAGAGAATATATCTCAGAAGGTGTTATAACTAAAGAAGATGCTATGAACGCTTTCAGTAAAGTAGACTTAAGACAAATGATTATAAATGCTCAAACACTTAAGAATACCAATACTGGTGGTAATATAATAACTTCATTAGCATACTTATTATACAAAGAATACAACAATGTTACAAAAGGTAAGAAATTGCCATCAAGATTTGAAATTTAAATTTTATATTTTTATATTAAAAAAGATAGGTGTTATACCTATCTTTTTATATTATGTATGTAATTTTTATTAATAATCTATATCTTCTTCTATTAAGATTGCTTTCTCAGTAACTATTTCTTTCTCTCCATCAAGGTAATCCAATACATCATTTATATTAACTTTATATTTATTTATATATCCATCTGAACCCCATCTTTTTGCAAAGAATTTGGCTATTTCTAGGTCAAAGGTATAGCTAGTTCCATCTTCTCTACTTTTATCATTGAACCCTCTATATACAATCAATTCATCATCAAGTATTCCAGCATCCCTTATATCTTTTTTTACAACATTAATTAGTTGAGGATTTCTCTCCATCAGCTCTACTATCATTGGAAGTACCTGTTCGTAAGCATCTTCCATTTGCTGATAAACATAGGTTACATATTCATACATAGCTTTGTCTGAGAATAATCCTTGTTCAAAGACCTTTTCAGTTTGTTGACACAAGTCCCTTTTACTATGATGTAAGAAGGCTATTATTGCATCATCTTCTGCTAGACCTCTTTCATATTGAGGTTTAAATATTTGCTCATGTTCTCTCAATAGTTGTTTGCAGACAATATCTATAGAATATTGTGATACATCTATAGTTTGATTTAGTTTCTTTTCTTCATAAACAACATAGTTTACTACTAGTGAATTAATATCTCTAGTGTAGAAAAATATATCATCTTGATACCCAACATATGATAAGAACTCCATAGTAGGGTATTCTACTTTATAAATTGTGTAATCATCCGTATTTTTTAAAATTGTTATTTCGTGTTGTAACATTTTTTGTTTTCCTCCTATAACAAATCCATTAGTTTATGTTTCACTTCTACAAAAGCATCATTTAATTCTTCAACTGTAGTATATTCATTTTCTTCCACATCTAAACCAAATTCTAATTCTTCTATACCACCTAAGAAATCTTCCCATTCAAATTTATATGGAGAATTATCACTCATATCATATACTTGTTCATCTACTTCTGAATATAAAGTTTTTATTTCTTCTATTATGCATTGTGCATCTTCATCATTTTCAATGAAATCGCTTAGTAATTGCATCTTTATTTCTGTACCATCCCAACAATCCGGAAGAGTTAATTCACTCGCTAAGAAATTGGTTGTTTCATCAACTAAGTCTATCCCCTTTATTAAAGATGTTGTTTTATCTCCAAACACTTTTAAAAATTCAGTAATATCCTTTACTATACCTCTAGTTCTACTATTTCTTTCTCTTTTGTTCATAATTTTATTATCTCCTTGTTTTAGTTTTAAAATCGAACCTTTTGTATGCCATTCTAAGCACGTTACAAAAGGTTCTTAATGTATTTATACTATATTAATCTGCCCTTAACAGGCTCGAAATTTCTATATGTACATTGATTGCAAGTAACTTCAAAATGTATACATTTTTGTTTACATCCAATGAATTTTTTACAGTCCATACAACATTTTTTACATCTATTGAACCATAAAACTTCACCTCTAGCTACTATAACAATATTATTTTTCCTTTTTCTAACTACTTCCATTTTTTCCTCTTTCTTTATTGTACAACATAATTAATAATAACTCACTTCTTTTCCAACTTCTCTTAAAGTTTTAAAAACAGGAAATCTCAAACTTTCAATTCCTTCCTTGTTTTTTGTAATCTCAAAATATTGTATTTCTGCAACTCTCCCAAAATATAAATGCTGATTTTTCCATATAAAAGTTCTATCGAAATCAGTAAAACCACTACCTACACCTACAGTATTTCCTTTGTAGTCAACTAATAACGCTCCTAATCTTCCTTTATTTCTTCCTGTCCCCTCTTCAAATCCTACGATTCTTAAATCCATAGTTTGCATTACTTTAACTTTTAGGATGTTTTTAGACCTTTTAAATTCATATGGAGCATCTGCTAGATTTACCATCAGACCCTCTGCTCCTTTTTCTCTATAAAAATCTAATAGTTTCACAAGACCTTGTATATCACCATCTTCAAAACATATTGTTGGAATTATCTTTACATTAACAAGTGCATTTTTATCATCTTTTATTTCTTGTTTAACAAAATAAGCATCTATTAATTTCAAACTCATTAATCTTTCTTCATATGTATATAAGCATTTTTGATTAATAAATTCATCATATTTTAATAAATCAAATACCACATAATGTATACCAGTTTTAACCGAATTTTTATTCTTTACTCTCTTTGTAGTTTCTTTGTAAACCATTTCGTAATCACAATCATTTGCTAATAATTCACCATCAAGAACAAAGTCTATACCAGCAACTTTTCTTATTCTTTTTAAGTCGCTTTCTATTTCCAAACAACCTTCTATTAATTTTCCTTGTCTAGTATATAGCTCTATATTATCTTCTTTGCATATAGCTATACATCTTATACCATCTAATTTTTCGCTAACATAAAACTTTTGTTTTGGTGGTTTATCGAAATCAAATTTACTAGCCAACATAGGCTTGATTTCAATTTCACTTTCACTTGTTGGTATTAATCCTTTCCAAACTTTATTTATGGTAGAAGAATTAACTCCTATTCTTAGGTCTTTCAATAAGACACCTTTATATAAATCTCTAATCTCTTCATCAGTATTACTTAAGAAAAGATTTGTTTGCTTTCTTAGTTCATCATTTATGTTTTCTTTAGCTAATGTATGAGTTAGTATTCTTAAGTTGTCGAATCTACTTCTTTCAGTAGTTTCTAAATCAACTAGTGACTTCTCTGTTATTTTATATTTCTTATAAGGATTGTAAGTAAGCTCTAAGATTGCTTGTAAGTCCTTATTATAATAGTTTCTTTCTAAGATTTCTCTCTTCATATTTGAAGAAGTAGTATTTCTTAATTCCTCAACTATTTCTAGTATTTCTAATATCTCTTTTATTGATTTGTTATCAAAGTTAATCATATTATCCTCCTAAATTTTATTTGTTGTTGTCTTTGACAATTATTATATTATCAGATTGTATATACAAAGTCAACACTTTTTTGAATATTAATTTTCAAAATAAAAAACAGGAATAAAAATTCCTGTTTAAGCATGAGCATTTTCTTTCATATCTCTTATTGTATTTCTAGTTGTATAGCACTCATGTTTATTAAATTCACCTTCTATAATAAAAGAAGTAAGCATTTCTAATGTATCTAAAACTTCATCCGAATCTTTAGCATCCATTCCATAATTACCTCCCCACCATATCGTATAACCAACAGGAGTAAATCTTGAAACTGATATTTGTCTTTCGCAAACATTAACCAATATTTCTTTTTTATATGGTATATTCTCAATCTCTCTTTTCATTTCTTCTCTTGTTTTTATTAAATTAAATTTCATATATATTTCCCTCCAAATTAATTTTATACTTAATTATTTACAATCCATTTAAACAATGTAAAAAGACTACTAAAAAAGCAGTCTTAAGCATATAATCTTTCATTATGTTTATTTAATATATCACTTACCCAATCTGTTTGTTTGTAGTATTTACGATTGACAACATATTTGTTATGGTCATTTATTTTTTGCAAACACCAAAACCATTTGTGTAAACTAAAGCTATTTTGTAAATGATAACCACACTTACGTTTACCCTTTTTGTTGCTATGATATAAGTTAACCCTTTTCCCCTCTGTTTTGATTAGCCATGTATCAAATAAATATTTTGTACTATATATCTTTAATGTATTATCATTTACATATTCAGCAACCAAATCATATTTAACACTTTTCTTCTTAATCTTTTCTAACACACCCATAGTTCATCCCCCTATTTAACTTTGTTACATTTATTATTAATTATCTCTGTTTGTATTCTATTTTCTTTTGCTTTCCTCAATATACTGCATTGTCTTTTGTACTTACTACATTTCCAGCAATTATCACTTAGGAAATTAGCATATTCTTGTTTGTTTTTGAATATCCCTATCTTGTCTGAAACTTTTAGTTCAACTTCAATTCTAGGATTATCCTTATCTATAAAAATATCGTGAACAATAGGTATTACTTTATCATCATTAATAATTAATCCAGCGTGAGCTAAACTATCAATTAATAACTTAAAAGTATTATCAATATCTCTACCCAATTTATTCATATAATACACTAGATGCATTTCAATATATTCTTCTTTATTCGGAATACTCCAATCTTGTTCGCCAGCTGTTCTTTTTAACAATTTATTCATATAACTATCATATTCTTTTGCTTTTTTTGTTTTATATACTTGTACGATTGCTCGACAACCAACATAAGCAACTCTTTTACCTAAGTATTCATTTGCAGAAGGTGGTAGTGGAGAGGTATATTTCATAACTACCTCCCAAAGAACATAGCTGGATTGTTTTTAAATTTACGATTAATATCTTTCATAATATTGTGAGCTATATCCATGCCTATAATTTTTCTTAGTTTCTCTACTGTACAATCAAGATTTTCATTAGTTAACACATAATCACTTTCAAAACCCTTAAAGTCTTTTTCGTCAGCCAAAAATCTTCTGCAACATTCAGCAACGTTGTTTGTATTATCTCTATTTAAATATCTTTTAATACGTTCTTTATCATCAGCTGTTATAAGTATAACTTTCACTTTATCTCCATAGAGTTCTTTTAAAGACTTAACTCCAGTTGGATTTACTATAACTAAAACAAATTCATTCTTTTCTAATTCTTCTTTGGTTAATCCATAGTACCAAACCTCTCCACTTGCTACAGTATAACTTGTATATTCAACAATCTGATTATCATCTTTTAATTTCATAAAAGTATCGTTATCAATAAAGTTATATTCAACCCCTTGATGTTCACCCTCTCTCATAGGTCTTGTAGTAAAACTTGTTGCTATTGAAAGATTTGTTCTGTTTGATAATTCTTTTACTATACTATCCTTCCCAGCACAAGCCTTTCCAACTATTGCATATATTCTATTCATACAATCACTCCTTTATATTTGTTTAATTAATTATTTACAAAGAAGTGATTAAACGTAAAAAAAGGATGCTATAATCAGCATCCTTTAGTATTATTCTTCGCCATTCTTTTGTCTTTTTTCTTTATCTTCTAATATTAACCTTGTTATATAGGCAGACATTCCACCTTTTTCTTCTTTTTGTTTTTGTAGCCATTCTAATGCTTTATAACCCTCTTCTTTTGAGAAAGATATTGGTTGTATTTTTCTACCTTCTTTAGTCATAAACTTCACCTCTTAAAATCTTTGATATATTGTTTGTGCAAATTTCTTCTAGCATCCTTAATTTCATTATCAAAAAGATAATTATTTAAGAATTTTACTTTCCCCTTTTTTACACCTATATCATATAACACTTTTAAATATTGCATTAAAAGTTTCTTGGTTGAGTGACCGTGCATCCCCCAATCTGACCACATCACTTCTTCTTGCAAGTATCTAATTTCATTTAATAACTGTTCATTGGTGATAATAACGGACTTCTTCACCAAGCTCCTTATATTATTTTGAATTTTTACATAAAATGTTTTATTTATATTTTGTTGATTCATTACTTTACTCCTTTTATCTTAACAAAATGTACATATATTTGTCAATTATTTTATATTGTATAATGTTAGTATTTTAACCATTTTTTCTTTAGCATGGGTAATTCTCACATCTAATGTCGGTCTAGTAATTCCTAATTCATCAGCAAATTCTTTTTTTGTTTTTAATTGTTGCATTAAGAATTGAATTATTTTTCTTTCTTCTTCATTTAAACGCTTAAGTGCATTAGTAATATCATTTTTTAATTCAGCATTTTTTAAATAACTATCTTCTGTCCCCATTAATTCTTGGAAGGCATCCAATTCTTCTGTATCTCCTTCTAATGATATTAAACCTTTGTCTGTTGTTCTTTTTTGTGCAAATAAATTTCTTATCACCCTTGCCTCCAATAGTTCTAAAGCATTAGTTAAATGAGTTGAAAATGCACCTTTTCTAAAATCATAAATTTTATAACATTTTATTAATTCCATCATACCCATTATATTTATATCTTCTACTTCATCTATATTTTGTTGTATTCTTTTTATTTTTCCATATATTACTATTGCTTTTTTGTAAACCATCCCCTCAAATTGGATAACAACTTCATCCAATGTCATTTCTTTCAAAATCATTTCTCCATTTTTTTCTCTAACTTTAATTATTTTTGTTTCCATTTCCATTCTTCTCCTGTCTGTTTTTTTCTAAGTAACTATTTACAGCTGGGAATAAGAATGTAAAAAAATACAAAAACTTTTTTTAAAGATTATATATTCAAAATATTCTGAAAATTTTTTATAGTATTTTGTCGAATTTTTAAATATTTGCATAAAAATAGGCAACACAAAAAAAGGTATTGGCATACCGTAAAAACTTCGTATGTCAACACCTTTTTTGTGTTGCCTATTACTAATTTTATATCTTATTAACTTTTATTCCCTAAACTGTAATTTTATCCCTCAACAAGTAAATTCTCCCTTATCTACTTGTATATACAATATATCATATTTTGACATTTTTGTATATACATTTTCATCTTTTTTAAATCATTTTTAAATATAAATTTTATTTTACATTTTTTACCAAAACCTAAGAGTGATTGGCTAATAAGAACTTGTCTAAATATGTCTGTTTAGTCTTACCTTCTACATTTCTTAAAGAAATATTAATAGCTTGATGCTCGGCAACCAAAGTACAATGCTCAATCGCTCTAGTAATTGCTGTATATAAAATCTCAACATTCAATAAAGTATAAGCATCGCTTGAAAAAGCACAAATAACTTTTTTCCATTGTGAACCCTGTGATGCATGAACTGATATACAATATCCTAATGCTAATGCATCCCTTTCTTTATTTTTAAATTCAATAACCACATTAGGGAATTGAACTACTATACTTGATTTTGTAACTTCTAGTACAGTCCCAACATTGCCATTAAATATACCAGTCACTTCACCTTCGGGTGTAGTTGCTTTGTAATTATTCTTAGTATTAATTACTTTATCCCCTTTATATATCTCTGATTTATTTGGTAGAATATATTTCTCTCCAATTTTAGGATTATATAAACTTTGTATACAATAATTTATTTTATCGACCGAAACTACACCTCTAGTTTTAGTCGGACAAATAACTTGTATTTCCGATATGTCAATTCCTTCATCAAGATATGCTTTAAACTTCTTAACTATAATTGGCATTAGGTTTTCTTTTTCATTCTCAATAAAAAGCTCTAAATCTTGAAGTTCACCCATAACCATATGTCCTCGAAAATCTCTATCATACAAACGTATCTGTTTTCTACAATCTATTGATTTTGTTATTATTGCTGATTTCTTAGCTTGTCTATGTATTTCAGTTAATGATACAACAGGCACTACACCAGCTTTAATTAAATCTGCTAATACCGAACAATCACCTATTGCTTGTAACTGTCCTATGTCCCCAACTATTATTAGTTTACTACCACTTCTTAATGCCTGTAATAGTTTTCTAAATAAAGTACCATTAACCATAGAACTTTCATCTATAATCAATACATCTGCATATATTTCAATTGCTCTATCGTAGAAATCTCCAAAACCCAAATTTAATAATTTATGAATAGTTTCAGCTGGTAATCCCGAACATTCTGCTAGCCTTTGAGATGCTTTAGCTGATAGACAAGTTTGTTTTATAGTATAATCTTCTAGTATTGTTGTTATTGCATTTGTTATTGTAGATTTACCAGTACCACCATATCCAGTTATGACAACCACATTGTTATTTAATGTTGTTTCAATTCCATTTAATTGTTCTGCTGTATGCTCCCATCCTTGCTCTTCCTCAATCCTTCTTACTGTGTCCCTCCAGTTATTAGGAACAACAATATCGGTTTTTGCTGTTATTAACCTTATTATTTCATTAGCAATATCTCTCTCTAAATCAAAATAATATTTAAGGCTTATTTCAGTTCCATTATTTATTAAAACAACTTTATTTTCTTGGTGCATATTCATTATTACTCGATTAACTTGCATCCAATCAATTAGATTCAATTTTGCCAATTCACTCAACAATTGAGCCGAAGTTAAATAGGATTTACCATTAACTCCACTTTCAGATAATATGTGATATATTGCACATTCAATCCTTGCATCAGACCTCATATCTAAACCACATTTTAAAGCAATTTCATCTGCTTTGACAAAAGACACACCTCTAACTCTTTTAGCTATCGCATAAGGATTAGTCTTACACATTTGTACAGCTGTTTGAGCCGAACCATATTCTGTACAAATGTTAGTAATTAATATCTTACTCAATCCAAAAGGTAATAACTCTGCAAAAGCATAACTGAAATCTATAGATGTACTAGCATTAGCATATATCTTTTCTAACACTTTCGCCCCTACTCCTTTTACCTTTAGAAGTTCTTCATCACATCTTTTCTCAATTAAATCTAGTGGGTTTTCTAATTTCATCAGTTCGTCAGCAACATTACCACCAGCTATAAACTTTAGGTACTCATATACTTGTTTAGCATCTGTTTTATCTAACTCTTTAGATATAGTTAATAGCTTATAACTTGTTCCAAATTTCGTAGTTTCGGGTGTGTCGTATGTAGCAATAAATTCATCCCCACTTCTCATAGTCGGAACATTCCCTTTTAGAGTTATCGTATTATATTCTTCGTGCAAAATCGGTTCTTCACCTTCTATGTGTTCCAATACTCTTGCTGTAAATATTGAATAATCACCAGCCTTTGTACTAGCAACATTCTTGGGATATAATATTCTTCCTATTCTTATCTTACTTTTCATTATATTCACTCCTTCTTTTCTGATAATTAATTATTTACAAAATAAAAACAGAAAGTAAAATCTACTTTCTGTTTTTGAATTTATTAATGTTAATAACTGAAACGACAGGAAAAAAACAAAAATAGAAATTACATCAGTTATCAACATTAATAATATTTAATTATTTTGCATTAATCTTGTTACTTTTTTTGCTCTATCAACTAAACAATCTTGTATGTGATTATTTAGTTTCCTTCCAGCAAGTTCTATTTGTGCTCTTAGCATAGCTATTTTAACAGCATCTTTGTATGTGTAAGTAATTATATTAGCAACGCCAACAGCTTTTAAATCACCTTCTAATATTGTGTAATATACATTTTCACCAGTTGAAAATATCTCTATTTCTTGTATTGTATTTCTTCTTATATCTTCAAGATACTCAAAACCAGCTTGTTCAGCTTTCGCTTTTATAGGATATTGTGATACTTTATCAGTACGTTCTAATTTAACTACTATATCAACTTTAGGCATTGATATTTCATTTTTTAATTTTACTATTTCTTCCATATTGTTAACAAAAACATTAAACTCTTTACCACTTTTTAATTTTACAAATTCTTTCATTTCCATTTCCTCCTTTAACTTTTATACTTAATTATTTACAACTTGATTGCAAGGTGTAAAACTATTTAAAGATTTTATTTTTTAATTTACTTATTTCTTGCTCAATCTTTTTTACTTCTTCTTTAATTTTTTTTATTTTACTCTTCTCATTTTTCGCCATTTCTTCTAATAATTCTAGGTATGACACCCTTTCCAAACAATCTTCCACCTTTAAATGCCTGTGATTTATTAAATCACATTTAGTGTTACATTCTTTAAGATTGTCACAACTACAACAGCATATACCATAATTATTTATCTCTATATGTTTATCACCTTCGTTAGCCAATCTAGTACACATACCTTCTCTACAAAGAAACACATTCTTATTCATATAAATCACCTTCTATGGCAAACAAACTATTCGCTGAAGTGAATGATACTATTTCTATATCGGAACAATCTTTTAATTTTAAATCATCATCATAGGCTACATCATAATAATTTAACTTATCCATAAATGCCCCTCTTTTGTTGATAATTAGTTCTTCATCTCCCGTAGGCAACTTAACTACAACAGCAATGAGTTCCATATTGTACTTTATTGCATTTGTTATACATTGTATCAATCTTTCTTTCTTTGTCATTTGTAATCCTCCTTATATTGGTTCATTCAATCTTTCAGATGCTTTTGTTAGTAAGTAACAAATTGAAAAATTCTCTTTTCCTAATGTTATTTCTAAGTCCAATGGACACTTCTCACAATCAATAGTTGAACAAGTAGTAAGTTCTCCATGTTCCATATCTGCTATTATCATTGCCAAATCATCTTGATTAAGTTTTTTCTTCATATCAGCACCTCCTATACCTAACTATTTACATTTTCATTCCAAAACGTAAAAAGGAATAGGCAAAACCTATTCCATATCTTTTTTACTGAATAATCTTTCTTCTCTTATAATCATTTGTCCCTGTTTATTCATATCTATCTTCATCATAGTGTGTGCATATGGACTATTTACATATGTTTTAGGATAGAATGTTTCACCATTTCTAACTCCTACTATAATTAGTTTAGTTCCCCTTGTTAACCAAGATTTATCTCCATCAACACTTCTATCATAATGTGCATATCTACCTTTATTTAATTTAATATCTACCACACCATCTTTTGTATTAAGTACAATTTGGGATTTATTTTTATCTTTATCAACTACTGTTCCAGCAATCACATTTAGCTTATGAATATTGAATTGTCTACCATTTTTATTCGTTAAAGTATAAGCTACCACAGGCTCTCTATCTAACTCATAGAATTTATCTATATTATAAAATTTTTCTATAGGCAAGTAATCTAATTCGTGTTTATCTGTGTAATAACATATACTTGACATTTCCCAAAAAGGAATGTTCCCTGTACAATATTTCTCCCAAGTTTCTGCTTTAATTGAATTATTAAAACTTGCTATTGCATCTTCTTTATTTAACCATGTTCTTAGGTTACTTATCATACCTTCATAATATTTATCAAATGTTTTGTTTTCTAAACATTGTTCCCCGTTATTATTTATAACTACAGCATCATCAACTCTACCTTCTAAATGTGCATAATAAAAAGGTAATACTATTTGTGGCATCACATAAGCACCTTTAGATTTATTATAAGCTATACTTAAATTGTTCTTTGCAAATACAACTTTTCTAAAATGATATAATTGTATTTCAAATTCAAGTTCTCTAGGAATTAAATTCATAGATATTAACTTAGGAATGTTTGATACTCCCAATGAAGTTTTAGTTGGTGTAATAAGATTTACATATCTAATCATTACACTTCTTCTATTTGAATGTAATTCATCAAAACAACCAGCTTTAATCAAATTAAACACTTTTGATTGTGGAACTTTTTTAGTATCAACCATTCTATAATAGAAATCATCAAAATCAACATATGGTCTATTGTTTATAATTTCTGTGGCAACATCTTCTCCTATACCAACTATTGCTGTTAATGAATACATTGCTTTTTGTTCCTGTTCTAAAGCAATAAACTCTTTTTGTGCTCTGTTTATATAAGGTGGTAATACAAAGCCTTTCTCCATACCACCTATTGCTTTAGCTATAGCTCCATAATCAGCACCCTTGTTTATTTCCTCTGATATATCTCCAGCATTAACCGATAGACAAGCTACCTTCCAAAATAATGAGCCATATTTCCACACTAGATTTAATTCTTGAAGAAGTATAAGCGAATATGCACACACATGAGGTAAACTAAAAGAATAACCTAATTGTGGTACAACACATTCATTCCACACATAGTTAACAAATTCTTCCCTGTTACCATTTGCTATTCCACTTTGTATAAATTCTTGTCTAATTGGTTCTATTGTGTTCTTGGCTTTTGTTTTAGCTATTGCTTTTCTTAGTTTATTTGCACCAGCAAGACTAAAGTTAGCAATCTTATTGTCCATACTTAAAAGCATAACATCTTCTTGCATACTGGCAATTCCATATTGATGTGCTAGATGTTTCTCTAATATCTCTATTTCCATTTGATTAAGTCCAGCATCAACCATTTCTTTATACCATTGGTCTATATTGTGTTTGTGGCGAACATATTTATCAATCGGTTGTTCTCCCTCTTTTACAGATAATCTCATAAGTGAATTGGCTGTTATAACTTCTTGAAGTTTATGAGGCTTAACTTTTTGTAATGCTGATTTACCTACCATAGTTTCAAATTGGAAAGCATTTATAACTTCTCCCGAATACAACAACTCCCACATTTCTTGATTGTCATACTCTAATACATTTGGATGTAAATATTTATCATAAGTAGCTTTTAATGAACCTTGCCATTCAATCTTACCAGCTTTAAGCAATAAATCCAATGTCTTTCTTATTCTATCAAGTCCCTCAATAGTAAGAGCATCTATTTTAAGACCTCCCATTTGGTCACTATCACTCATATCAAACTGTGTAGTTGGTTGTCCACTATTTGAAATCATCATACTATTTATATCATCATAATCATCATTAAAGATATAGATACCACTTGCATGGACTGATTTCCCATTACATAAGCCTTCTATTGTTAAGATGCTATCAAAGAACCCTTCGTGTTCAACATCAAACTTTCTAAGTTCATCTATTAGTAATTTACATTCGGCATTTGTATCATATTCCTCTAAACACTTTTTTAAAGATTTTGCACTTGCTCCATCTTTAACTACTAAAGAACTTAGATATTTACTATCATCTATTGATATATTCATACCTCTGCATATAGTTTGTATTGCACTTGCTGTTCCTTCTGTCTTAAAAGTACAGATATTTAATACTCTTCTATGTCCAAATTCATTCTTGATTATTTCTAATATATTAGCTCTCTCACTCGCTTGAGAATCTAAATCAATATCGGGTAGCTCAATTCTTTCCTTAGTTATATGTCTAAAGTCTGGTAGGTCATATTCCAATGGATTTATTTGTGAAATATCAATTGCATAGCATATGAAAAATGCTCCAGCAGAACCCCTAGCTACACCAACAAGACTTGTTTTCCACATTAATTCAACTATGAACTTAGTAAGAACATAATAAGAACTCAATCTTTGTTCTAATTTACTTGATATTTCCCATAGAGAACCTAACTCCCTATCAACTCTTTCTAATACTTCTTTACTCCAATTTATATTTTTTCTTTCTAAACCTTTCTGTATCTGTTGTATAAGTATTCTATCTACTTCATATTTACTATTTAAATATTTTTTTATGTAATCATATCCTGTTAAATCAATTACAGTAGACAATGCTCCTACATAACTTTCATCATACTTAGTTTTAGCATTTGGAACTTGTGTCCCTTTGTTAAGACTGTAGTTTTCAATCTTATTAGCAATCTCTTGAGTATTCTCAAAAATCCACTTCATATCTTCTTCGCCAACATAAGGCATTAATTCTTGTATTTCTTCTACAGTCATCATATAAGTAGCTCCATAAAAAGCATCAACTTCTCTTTCAGCATTTTGAGAATTTAAGAATACTCTATGAGCAAATCTTTTGTTTGGTCTTTGGTAATGAGCATCAGTAGTTACTATTACTTTCATTCCATAATGTTTAGCAATATCAATAGCTAACTTATTATAAGTCTTTTGTTCTATATTATCTACTTGTGCTGGTTGTATTTCTATATAAAAATCTTCTTCAAATAGATTGTACATATAGAATAAGAAGTCATGAATCTTAAATTGATTTTCCTCTGTTGGCTCAGATGAATAATCTAAAACTATTTTAGCAAATTCAGAACCTAAACAAGCACTTGTACATATTACATTACCCTTGCTTTCTGAAATCAATTCTTGTAAGTCCTCTTTGTAAGTCGGTGTCCTTCTAAGTCCTCTATGGTGAAAACTTTTCTCCCATGAACGTGTGCTTATCTTTCTTAAGGCTCTATGACCCTCTTTGTTCTTAGCTAATAAAACTAAATGGTAAAATTTTGTTGATAAATTATGTTCTCTAGCAACATCTATTTCATCTTTGTTGACTAAATATATTTCAGTTCCCAATCCTAATTTAAAATTATCTAATCTATTCTTTTGTTCTAAAAAAAGCACATTATAAGGACTTTTCTCTAACTTTTCATTCATTTTCTTTTTAAGTTTCTCTAAGTAATTTATAGCTTTAATATGATTTGATAATACTGCATGGTCTGTTAGTCCAACTCCTGTATGTCCCAATTCTAAAGCTATATCAATTAATTCTTCAACTCTTATAATTGAATCTCTATTTTCGTGATTTGATTTATCTGTATGATTGTGCCATCCAGCATATAACATTTTCTCTTCCTCCAAAATTCTTTATACATTTAATTATTTACATTTAACCCTGTCAAAGTAAAACCTAATGCTTAACTAAACTCATTATATTCATTCTTTTCAATTCAGCTATTTTAATCAGATAGCCTAGAGCATTATCTCCCATATTAACTTCTCTGAATCTAGTTTTATTGGTATGAACATAATTTCTCAATTTATTCATATTTATAATGTATATTTCATCCACTTCTGATAGATAATAAAACATATAATCTGCTCTCGTCTTTTCAAAGCATCCTATAGTGTTGTAATATTTATTGCTTGTATGCTCATAAGCTAGATTGCCTGTTCTATGAGCCATTGTGTCTGTTTTAACTTCTATTTTTCTAATTTCCCCTTCTTTATCACAATGTATAAAGTCTATATCTAATCTTTGAAAAAACTTGTCCGTTCTAACATCATAAAGCATTTGTGTTATACTCAAACCCAATAAGTATTCCCACACTTTTTGTTCTCCAATTTCTCCCGTTTTTAAATCCTGTTGAAACTTACTTTGTATCATACAATCCTCCGTTTTTTGTTTATAAGTAATTATTTACAAACAAAAAACAGGATGTAAAAACACCCTGTAAATTAATCTATTTTTCGCTAACTATAAATTTACCACACTTCATACCATAGTCTTTATTTATTATGTTAACTACTCCCCAATCATCTTTATCTGTATCAGATATTTCTTTAGGATTTATTAATACACTACAATCTTTTAAAACTATCACATAGGTTTCCTCTCCTGTAGGAGCTTTATCTATAAAGTGGAAACCTTCCCATTCTTCCCTAGATATTAGGCAACCACCTTTAGCCATTTCTTTTGCATCTTCGTAAGATAAATTAAACCCTACTGGGACATAATCATATATTCTCCCCTCTATAAATCCTTTGCCTATTTCATTAAATCTACTCATTATTTTTCTCTCTTTCTTAAATCAAATATTTTTCTTTCTATAGCATCATCAATTCTTCTCATAAAAATCTTATTTAAATCTTCATCAGTAAAATAATGAATTTCAAGTTCCCAATCTTCATTAAACGGAATTTCTTTTACATTATATTGTAATCTTTCTTTCCCAAACATATCATGTGTTATCACAACTATCTTATCTTGATTATCAATTATATAATCCATTGGTAGAGTTAAATTGGTTTTTTTATTTCTAAATACTACATACTTTTTCATTTACCATCCTCCTAAAACTTAAATAAAATTCATCTTTTATCTTATTCTTCGAACTCTATAACACCCAATAAGCCATCTATCATACCTTTCGTCTGAACAATAAGTATGTCTTTATTGTATTTATTATCCGTTTCATATGCTGATACTAAAACACTTCTAATTTCTCTCAATACTTTTTCAAAATTCTTCTCATTCACTTTCATAATCAATCCTCTATCAATTCTACTTCATCAAAACATTCAACAATTTTACCTCCATGTGTCCATACCAAACACACATACTTTCCATATTCTAAATCTTCATCATACGTTAAAAACTCTGCTTTGTGCCATTCCTCTTCATCATTATCCTTCCCTAGTACAATATCTCCCATCCTAAAATTCTTCATAATCCATATCATCCTCTTCGCATAATTCACATAAGTCCATATCTTCAAAACTGGCACATATTTGACAATAAGAAGTTCCACAATGTTCACATTCTCTTATATCTTCATCAACATTGTTTGCTCCACATATTTCACAATAATCTTTCATTTGCTCTCTCCTTTATTTCATACTATACTTAATTATTTACATATTAATTTTCAAATGTAAAAAAGATAGAAACAATTTTCTATCTTTCCTCAGCAATATCATTTAAGTATAATTCTTCTTTTTCTTCTTTAAATTCTTTTTTCATAGCCTGTGCAAACTCTTTACTAACTTCTACTCCAAAGTCACCATTATAGCTTTCTAAACCTAAGTAATATTTATCTTTATGTTTATATAATTGCACTTCACCATAGTAATTTCCTATTCCTGTTTCAAGTATACTTTTCATTATATTTCTTCCTCCAATAAATTTTTAGCATACATAAGACCTTGCATCCTACCTTCTAGCATAGACATTTCTTCTCTTGCATGACCACTCATTCTTGTATTTCTATAACAAATATTTTCAAACAATTCACCTCTATGTTTATCCACTAATTCAATTTGTTTTTCTATTTTACTTATAATATCTTTTCTTGCTCTCTTCGTTTCTTTCTCAAAAGGTTTTAATTGTCCCATTAGATATATTTCCTCTGTGAATTTTGTCATTGGTGTTGTTTTATAAATAACTTCCACAACTTTTTTTAAATCATCAAAAGTTCTTACTTTATCCCAATCTATATCTGCTTTAATATGTTGTATTATTCCTAGTGTATCTTTCGTTTCTTCCTTTTCTCTTGTTTCTTCTGTCTTGTTGAATATTTTTACTTTCCTCATTAACTCACCTCTTACCTAATTATTTACCAATCTATTCCCAAATGTAAAAAAGGTGGATTAAATATCCACCTTCTTGTTACTATTTTTTATATTTCTTTTGTAAATACTTAATAAACATTCTTTCAAATCCATTTAAATCTTTCATATCTTCTAAATGAACCAATTCATTTCTTTCATTGTTTTAGCCCCTTTTATTTAACTATTTTCCATTTAGTAACTGTTTTAACATCACTAATACATTCTTCTATATTCCCACATTCACATTTAATTCTAATACCTTTTATATTCTTACTTTCTTCTACATATATTGCATTATACGTTTTACATCTTTGACATTGTTTACTTCTCTTTATAACCATACTACACCTCTACAATAAAGTTAATTGTTCTATTATTTCTACTTCAAGTTCCTTCTTCTCACTAATTAGAAACTCATAGCATATATCTTTAGTACATAAAGTTACCATTCTTAAATTATCATCCTTATCATACTGATTGATATATCCTTCAATTTCTAATCCAGTAGTCTTATGTACAAAACCATCTTCGAAATACATTTCAAAGCATCTCCCAATTTCAACTCGCCCCAGCAATTTAAAATCTAATCCTATTCTTTTCTCTAACTCCTTGTTAGGTTTAGTCTTATAATCTAATACCACTTTATTTAATTTAAATACTATATCTCTTTTCATTATTTCATTTTCTCCTATGCACCCATATTATTAAATTGTGCTTTTCTTATCGTATACGTTTGAGTATGAGCAACACTTTTGTTGATTTCTTCTCTCCAAATGTGAACTTTATTATTTGTATGTTTTCTAGCATTTTCAGCATTTTTTCTAGCTATTTCAAGATGCTTTTCGCATAGTTTGGAATCTTTTGTACGTTCTTCACCACATATCATACATCTCTCATACTCTCCCCACATACTTTTTGGTAATTTCTCATTTGATACTTGTTTTTCTTTATACTTCCTAACTCGTTTTAAGTAACAGTCTATACATTGTTTTCCTTTGTATTTTTCTCTTTTGTGACAAGTGGTACATATGCCAAACGCATCACATAATTCTGTTTTTCTTTTCTTGTATTGTGCTTTTCGTTTCTTATCATAAGTTCTTAGTCTGTTTCTATCCTTTTCGGCACATTCCCAGCAAAGAACTCTATTAGGTTCTGCTTGTTCTTTACAACAATTGATACAGATACCTTTTGATTTGTAATAGTCTTTATTTCTTTTGTTTGTTTTGTAATATTTATGCATTTGTTTTACTCCTTGTTAATTTGTTGTCTTAATTATATTAACATTTTGTATATACAAAAGTCAATAGTTATTTTGAATATTAATTTTCAAATTTTATCATAAGTAAAATAGACAGGCAAAACCTGTCTACTCTATCAATTCATTATAATAATCAATTAATTCTTGTGCTGTAAAAATTCCCCAATATGTAATATCAATATCTCTATGACATCTTTTCATAAGACCTTTAGCTATCGAATTTAATAAACACTCCATATCTTCTATTTGCTCTATCTTAGTTTCAATCAAAGATGTGCATACAACACCAATCTTATCTTCAATATTTATTCTTATCACAACATTAGTATCATCAATTATTTCGTTTAAATAACATTGTACATAATATTTACTACTAGTGTTTGATAAGTTTAATTTTTTTATTTCTTCAACATATTCATCTTTAGTACAGGGTTCTTCTCCAGTATCAAATGACCTCTGCATAAATTCATATATTGATGTTTTACTAGTTGGAACAAAATAATAATCAGTAATCTTTCTTGCATTAAGTTTATGTACTATTTTATCTATCATAATATACTCCTTTGTAACTTTTTGCAAAATATTGCACTTATTTTACACTTAGATTATATTTATCTTCTACTAATCTAGCACCTTCCACAGCAATACCTTCTTTAAGTAATTGTTTGATGTAAGTTTTGTCAACTTTTCTCACAATTTCTTCCTTAAAGAACTCTTTATGTAGAATTTCCTCGTTAACTTCAACACTTGCTGGTGCTTTTCTTATGCAAATTTTGCCTAAATTTGTATCTAGTGATTTCATATCTGCTTTTACTAAACACTCTACAAAGTATTTCTTAAGTCTATCATATTTCTTTTCTTCTGATTGTCTATATTCTTTTATACGTTTTTCTTCTGCTTTTAAAGCTGTTATCCTAGTTTCCATGTTTCTAAGATATTTGATAGTGTTTTCTGACTTCCCTTTTATCATTTCCATTATATTATTCATAATTTCTTCTTTTATTTCGGGTGTCATTTCCTCTATTGGAACATCCATTAATTCTACTAAATCATTTGTCATTTCATATAAAGATATATTCATATTAAAACCTCCTAATTAATATTTATCTTTTCCTCGTCAACTATTTTAAGTTCGCTAGTATTTCTCCTTAATTTCAACTTACACTTAACTATTTACAACAAGGTAGGAGAATGTAAAAAAGATAGATTATTTCTAATCTATCTTTTTAAAAATTATTTTCCCGAACTTCCGATTTTGCCAATTCCTCTTTCAGAACTTATTTCCATTAATTGTTCCTTAGTTACCTCTTTGCATTTCACTTTTGGAACTTCAAGTAGTATAGCTTGACATATAGCTTTATCATATGGATATATTATTACATCTTTTCTCTTAGAAGGTATAAATTCTTTAGTTATTAATAATGTTTTATTAGTTGTATTTGTTATTGGTATCATCCATTCTCCACGATAACCACTATCAATCACACCACATCTTTGTGCTATACCTTTAGTTCCTGTAGAACCTCTTTCATTTAATTGGACAAACCACTTTTTATCAAAAGCACTTCTTAATCCTGTCGGTATTATTTTTGTTTCGTGTGGTTTTATTGCTATATAATCTTCCTCGAAGTTTGCATATATATCATAACCAGCATCTTCATCTCTTTTAGTTGGTATTATTACATCTTCTCTATCTTTTGCAAAATATATTGTTTTTCTATTTATTCTCATATTATAACTCCTTTATAACTATCTTATCTTGTTTTATTGTTTCTTTCATATCTATTATTCTTTGATTTGAACTACCTCTAAGTTTCAATCTCATATCTGCTTTATCCTGTTGGAATTGTCCATCTATAAGAACATCTATGTTTTTAAATTCCATTTTCCAATACTTAGATAATAAATCTTCAAGTTTATATCCAGTCCACACATAAACTTTAGTATTTGGTCTTTCTGCTTTCACAACACTTAATAGTGAAAAAACTCCATATATATTCTCTTCACACAAAGGTTCTCCACCTAGTATTGCTAAATTTCTATGAACTCCATGAGCATCCAATAACTCTAATATTTCATTTACTTGCTCATGTGTAAATTCCTTACCTTTTGAGAAGTCCCACGTTTCCGTATTAAAACATCCCTTACAATGATGTGGGCATCCCTGTGTCCATAAAGACACAGTTATACCTATTCCATTTGCTACATCATTCGGTTTTATCTTACAGTATCTCATACTATTTCACCTTTGGAAACGGATTACCACAGCACATTGAACCTTCGGGACAAGCACCAAATTGACAATTAGCTCCTAAAGATTTTGCTAATAGTGGACTTACCTTTTCTACTTCTTTTCTCATAGCCCATGCTAAGTCGAATATTTCATCTTGTGCTCTCCTGCAACATCTATGATGACAGAAGTTTATTAACGTTCTTAAATTCATTGTGCATATTATTTTAGTTTCACAAGCATTTGGTAGTACTGCTCTAGCATTTTCTATAGCCACTTTGACAAAAGCATTATATTTCTTTTTGTGAGTAGTTTTCATATATTCTTCTATAGTATCTATACTCGCATCTGCATCATATACTTTTAATTCTTCTACTACATACTCATACATGAACTGTTCTAATAATTCCCTTGAAATTTTCACATAATTTTCAAACGCACTTTCCATTGCATTTTCAAATATTTGTTTTGTATGTGCATATTCTCTTATTTTTCTAGGTATTACATATTTAAAAGAATTTTCCAGATTAACGTATCTTTGTGATTGTTGAGAATAACTAGCAATTCTATGTCTAACCAGCTGGTGAGTTAAACTTCTTGATACACCTTCTATAGCAAATGAAAAACTAGAGTGTTCTAGTGGACTTTCATGCCCCATACTTACTAACATATTAACAAATCTTTCGATTGATTCGGGTGTTTGTTTCTCCATCAAATCGTTTATATCTGCTGGAGAATAACACAACTTCCCAGCTGTAGCTATAACCATTTCGGGATTGTAAGTATGTCCTATTATTTTTACATTTAATTTAGTTTCCATTTCTTTCGTTCCTTTCAGCTAATTCTATTGTTTGTTCTATCAGTTCAATCACTGTCATTTGCCCTACTCCATTAGGAACTGGTGTTATATTGCAATGTTTTGAGTGAATTAAATCAAAGTAATCTTCTTTGCAAACATCGCCACATATTTTGCCTTCTTCATTAAAATTAATTGCAACATCTACTATTGTTGTATATGACGAAAAATCATCATATCTTAAGAAGTTTGGCTTTCCTACTGCTGTAACCACTATGTCTGCATTAAATATTCTATCTTTTAAATTTTGTGTTTTACTATGTGCTATCGTCACAGTAGCATTTTCTTCAAGGAATAAGTGTGCTAATGGCTTTCCAACTATATTAGAACGATTTATTATTAATACATCTTGTCCTTCAATCAGAATATTATTTTCTTTAAGAAGTGTTATGATACCTCTCGGTGTACAAGCTACATTACCTTTCATACCAAGTGCTAATCTACCCATATTATTTATTACAAAACCATCAACATCTTTCTCACTCTCTATAAGATTTGTTAAGAAAATTTCATCTAAATGTTTAGGTAAAGGTAATTGTAATAATATTCCCGTCACTTCATCATTCTTATTTAATTTATCTATAACATTGGCTACTCCTATATTACTAACATCTGCATCAAGATGTATAACTTCTGATATTATTCCTACTTCTTCACATTTCTTAACCTTATTAGCAACATACTTTCCACTTGCAAAATCTTCGCCTACTCTTATAATCACTAACTTTGGTTGTTTCTCTAGTTTCTGAACTCTTTTAGACAGTTCTTCTATTTTCTTATGTACTATTGGTCTAGCATCTAAAAGCATTTACTATTTCCTCCGTTTCTATCATAAACTTAATGACTGCAACATCACCTTTTTTAACTTTAAATCTATGGAACTGTTTAGTTTTAACATTTTCAGTTATTAAGTAATAAACAGGGTTTTCTCCACCATGTACTTCAAAGCTAACTTTAATTTTGCCTTGCTTTATATATTCCATAATCTTACTTAAGAAATAATCATTCATATTTCTACCTCCTAATTTTAACTTATATCTAACTATTTACAAATTACAAAGTAAACGTAAAAAAAAGATGCTAAAAAAATTAGCATCTTTTTCATCTTATAAATGTAAAACCCTTTCACTTATTTCTTGTGTCTTACCTTTGTTCCATAGTGACGAACCTATGTAACCACAAGTTCTTCTCATAACTTGCATCTGTTCTTTATCTCTATTACCACAGTTAGGACAATACCATTCTAAATCTTTGTCTATTTGCATTTCTCCAGTATATCCACATTCATAACAAACATCTGCTTTTGTATTAATTTCAGCATATTGTACATTATCATAAATGAACTTAATAACTTCTTTTACAGCATCTATATTATTTGTTAGGTTCGGAACTTCTACATAACTTATACATCCACCACTACTAATAGCATGGAATTGACTTTCAAAAGCTAATTTAGAGAAAGCATCTATTTCTTCTGATACATGAACATGATAAGAATTTGTATAATAAAGTCTATCTGTTACGTTTGGTATTTCTCCGTACACTTCTCTATCTAATCTACAGAAACGATATACTAAACTTTCTGCTGGTGTTCCATACAGTCCGAAACCATAACCAGTTTCTGCTTTCCATTTATCACAATATTCCTTCATTTTTCTAACTATTTCTAAAGCAAACTTTTGACCTTCTTCTGTTGTATGAGATACACCTAACATAGCTTGAACACATTCATATACACCAACATATCCTAAAGATATTGTTGCATATCCACCTTCAAGTAAACTATCTATTGTATCACCAGCTTTAAGTCTAGCTAATGCCCCATGTTGCCAATGGATTGGTGATGTGTTAACTGGTGTACCTTTTAATAAATCAATTCTAGTTAATAGTGTTTCTTTACAAAGTTCCATTCTCTGCTCGAATATATCCCAAAACTTGTTCATATCTTTACCAGCTAATATTCCTATTTGTGGTAAGTTAACTGATACAACACCCATATTAAATCTACCATACCATTTATTGTTCCCATTTTCATCTTTCCAAACACTAAGATGTGACCTACATCCCATTGGTGGGAAATTATCTCCATCGTAATTCTTTCTCATAATCTTAGCTGATTGGTAGTCGGGAACTAATCTCTTAACATTACATTCTGCACACAGCTCTGTTATATAATCATACTTTCCACCTTTAAGACAGTTGTGTTCATCTAATACATAAACCAATTTAGGGAAACTTTCTCCTATTTCTTGTCCCTTTTCATTTTTCATACCTTGTGTTCTTTGTTTTACCATTTCTTCACATATCCAAGCCTGTTCTCTTTCGTATTCGTCACCTTCTACTATCTCTAAGTATATTGTTACAAAAGGTGCTTGACCATTTGAAGTTTGTAAAGTTGATAATTGGTATCTTATTTTTTGAACTCCAGCCTGTAATTCTTCTTTAACCCTATGATTTGCTATCTTTTGTGCTTGTTCTTCATTAAATCCTAATTCTTTATATTTGTTGTAGAATTTATCATATGAAACTCTTAAAAATGGTGCTATATGTTTTATAGTGATTGATTGTCCACCATATTGATTACTAGCCACTTGGGCTACTATCTGTGTAGCTACTGTACAAGCTGTAGCAAATGATTTTGGTGTTTCTACCAACTTACCATTTATAACAGTTCCATTGTTTAACATATCTTCAAGATTGATTAAACAACAATTACCTGTAATTATACCACCATCTAACGTAAATGTTTTCGTTACTGGTTCTTCTACACACCATGTATCATATAAATGTCTATCTTCTCTACAAATATCTTTTACTATCCAATTTTTATTAGGAGATTGTTTTTTCATAAATCTAAAAGTATAAAGTCTAGCATTAGTTTTATAATTAGTATTTCTAACTCGGAAATTTTCACTTGTAATATGATAACCTGCTAAAGCTGAAATTTCTCTTATCATTAATGCTAAATTATCATTAGCTGTTGCTATACCATATCTATCTTTAAATCCATCTGCTGAATAATATCCTAAGAATAATGATATTTTTTCTTCTTTAGATAAATATCTCCATATTTTATTCTCAATAAATTCATTCTTAGATAATTTTGTAGCTTTTTGTACAAATATATCTTCTGAACCATTTGGTTTGTAGCTTGAAATCATATAACCAGCATCTAAGAACTTGTCTAACAACTCTACTTTGTCTTTGCACAATCTTGCTGATAATCCATGTGAATTACCTCTATTGTATTCTGTACCATCCCCTAATATAAAACCAAAACAGAACATATCATTATTTACTATTTCTACATCTGTTTCTTCTAAAAGTTGAAGTTTATCTCCTACTTTCAGATTTGTAGTTATATTTCCATTTCTAAGTAACCACCTATGATTTTCTGTTGCTCTTATCACTTTTTGTGTTCTTCCATCCGTTATAGTGATTTTTTGTAATCTTTGTTTATCATATTTTTTAACTGTGGCTTTTCTCCATTTACCATCCTTATCCACTACTTCTACTTGTTGACCATTCCCACACTCATTAAATTGTAGCACTCCTAAATTAGTTATAAATTTAGTATCTCCACTAAAACAATTATGTATAGGTTGCATCAGATAATCCATATCATGTATATGAATTGCTCCTTCATCGTGTGCTTGTATTTGATAAGCTGGAACTAACTTTCTTCTAGCTATATCTTTTGATACTTCACCAGCAATTAAATCTCTTTGAGTAGATGCTATAAGTGCATTTTTATTAGAGTTTTCTTCCAGCACATCTACATTGGTTCTTCCAACAAGACCTAAGATACTATCATCTGTAGTGTTGTTTATTCTTTTGTATTCTTGTACTGCTCTGTAGCCTTCATAACTTCTTGCTACCTCTTCTAAACCTATTGAAGTAAGCATCATAAATACATCTTTTTCAATAACACTTACCTTAACTATGTTAAGCCCTAAATCCTCATATTGTTTTTCTAATTTTTCTGCTATCTCCATAGCTGGTTTAAAATCTTTAAACCCACAACTTCTCATAGCTTTCTCTACTGCATCTTTAATTTTTACTTTGTTAAATTTTGTTTTACTATTGTTTCTTTTAATAACTATCATCTTATATCTCCTATTATATATTAAATAAATTTCCAAAATCAAATTCCTTTTCATCTACTTTTTGTTTTATCTCTATATCTTCTATAATTACTTGTGGGTAAGACCTTCCCATCCATTCATTTACTGAGAACTTCCCAATTATCTCTAAATCATATAAATCAGTATTAATCAATTTATCTATCTCTTCTTGTTCACATTTGAATTTTATAAAAGTAATGTAATTGTTTTTGAATTTTATAGTATCTTTAAGAGTACCTATTGTTTGTACTTGATGTTTGTCAATATTAGTCAATTTGATATGGAATAATGGTTCTTCAAATCCTTTACACCATTGATGTTTCATTTCAGATATTGCAAATATATCTGTTGCTGGTATATAACCATTAGAATATGATTTGTCTACGATATGACTATCTTCACTTATATTTGTACCCAATAATTGTACTGTCAAATCACTTAAATTCTTCTTAGTTATTGAAACTCCAAATGCTCCTTCATGTCCACTAACATATTCACACATCTTAGTATTTGCTAAATAAGTTCTAAAACTTCTAAAAGTATTTGTAGACCTTCCAGAGCCTCTATAGAAACCATCTTTTTCACAAACAACTATTGCTGGTTTATTGTATCTATCTACAATCTTACTAGCAATCAAACCGGAAAGGTTTCTATATTGTTCATCTTCAAATATAACTATTGTAAAAGGTAAGTTTTGAGTAATTACTCTAGTACTTTCATCTTCTAGTACCTTCTTAATCATTCTAGTTTGTTTGGCTTTCAATCTATCGGCTATCAACTTAACACTCTCTGTATAAGTCATTTCTACTTCGCCCTTACCTTTTACTTTCATGGTTCTTGTTTCTTCACTTTCTGATATAAGAGCCTTGAATAAATCTCTTTGTTCTTCTACACTACCAATCCTTATAACAGCATTTAAAGAAGGTGCTACATCATAAGATATTGTATTAAAATCCTTCTCTTCCTTCTCTCCTATAAGAGTTTGTAAAAGAGGATTTCTTATATCCTTAAGACCTTCTAAAACATAATATCTTGTTTCGGGATGTATTATCTCCATAGCATCAGCAACAAGGGCTATTGATGTTAAATCATAGAAGTTCCTTGCTCCATCTAAATTAGCCATAATATCTAAATATTCTAAGAACTTAAGAACCATTCCAGCACCACTTAAAGTCTTATTACCATCTTCTTGTAATTGGTTATTGATTACTACTGCATTTTCTGAATATCTATCTGTCTTATGATGGTCTATAACTAATATGTCTACACTCATATTCTTAAGTAATTCATGTTCTTTAAAGTCATTAGAACCAGCATCCGGTATTATTAATAAATCCGGCTTATCATCAAATACCCTTCTCATTATCTCCGGACTTAAACCATGAGCTTTTCTACCTTCATGTAGCATATATTTAACACCAGTATAACCCACATAATCTCTAAGATATAAGTACATCATAGCTCCACTACATAAACCATCTGTATCACTATCAACTAATATAGTAATCTTATGTCCATTTCTTACATGATGTGCTAGTAATTCAAATCCTTCATGCATATTTTTATAAACTATTGGTGGCATTATATCATTGTTTGTAGGATTTAAAAAACTTTGTCTTTCCCTATAGTTTACATTTCTATTTTCATAGATTAGTTCAACTAAATTATCTTTAATTCCACCTCTTAATTTATATTTCATCTATATACTTCCTTTCCATATTCTTGTTAAGATAGTTGTATATATATTGTTTTATTTCATCTTCATACATACCTCTTACATGAACAAGTGATATTAACATTTCACTCTCTATTTCTCCCATTGAAAACCATACTCTTATATAACTTCTTACCGTTTTAGTTTCATTTAATAATCGTATTTGTGAGTATTCATATTCCATTTTCTTAATTAATATTTGTTCCATAACTATACTCCTATTTCATAAAATATTCTGTTCTTCATTAGAATATCAAAAACTTCTATGCCCTTATCAGTAGGACTATCCTTCTTACCTAATAAATTGAAACTATCCCATATTACGCTTACTGTAAAACCTTCCTGTTTCAATCTATTTAATATAGTTTTCTTAATCCTGTTTTGATATAATAATTCTTCTTGTGAGCCTAATACCTCAAACTCCTTATCTAAAGCTACTATAACTTCTTCTACTCCTAAATCCTTAAGTATTTGTATTTGATATTTACTTAAGTTAGATGAAGATAATGCTAATGATATATTAGTATTCGGGTACATAGTATCTAATTGCATTACTGCTTTCTCACTCTCTAACAGAACTACCTTCTTAAACCTTTTAATATTATCTTTGTTCAAGTGTAGTGCGTAAAAATATTGACTTGTAGGTGCTGAAAGTAACTTCTTATTCAGTATAATTGGCATATATTTTCTTCCTGTATTAACCATTTCTTCTTCTAAGTTCCTACATCTAATCGCAATCAATTCTCCATTTTCATTCCTATGTGGAATAATAATTCTGTTATTATAAATATCGTACATGATACCAAACTTCTTCATAGTCTGAATATTTATTCCATCATCCAAGAAACTTCTGTGAGCCATCTTATAAAAGTGATTTAATAAACTTTCGTCTAATATTTTTATCTCCTGTAGTTGTTCCTCCTTTGTGGGTTCTATTTTAAATCTATTCAATATGCTCCAATCGTCATTATTAACTTCTGTTTGTTGTCCATAACCAACTGAAAAAGATAATCCTAAACCAAACCTATTACTGATATATTCAATCACACTTGGTAAGTTCATATCTAAAGCATTTTGTAATATCTGTAAAATATCTAAACTTCCACAATCAGTATAACAATGAAAATTCTTAGTATCTTTATAGAAGTAGAGTTTATGTGAATCACCACCATGACAAACAGTTCTGTATAATACTTCGTTCTGATTTCTACTTTCGATAGCATCTGCTCCAATATCTTCCATCAGAATCATTATCTGCTGAATTGATAATTTCTCCTTTAATTCCTTTGCACTTAACAATTCCTCACTTCCTTCATTAACCTATAACTAATTATTTACACCTAACTTTCAAAATGTAAAAAGGATAAGTAAAATACCTATCCTATATCAAATCTCTCCCAACTATTTCGGGAATTATATCATAATCTTGTGTTGTTACAAAACAATCGTGCATCTGCATATTGTCTAAATTCATATTGACCCAAACAATTATCCCTGTCCAAGTCCCACCTCTATTCTTATATATATGGTGACAATGAGTAGGAACTTTATTACAGAACCCTGTATCAATAGCTGATTGTACCTTTTCTAACTCTGCTTTACCTACTTTAAGAGTTATCATACCAACATCAACCTTATCTGCTACTGCCATTGACCCTCTTATATGAGTAGCATCTGGGTGTTCATCTGTCTTATAAGACCTATTTAACTGTGTAGAAGTTAATAGATATACTCCATACTTATTGCATATACTATTCTTAAGTCCAGCTGTTAATAAAGATAATTGAACATCCTCTCTAGGTGCATATCCAAACATCTTAGTCAATTCCTGTGCCAAAGCAGGTGTTATTTGTATGTAGTCAAAGAATATATATCCTACATTTCTAGTTATTATATGTTGTTCAATCATGTTCTCCAATGATGATATTGAGAAGTCAGAAGTAAATTCTATTGCGATTGGTGACTTCATAAGTATCTCACCAGCTCTAATCAATCTTTGCTCTGTCATTTCATCAAAGTCCCCATTCTTGATTTCTTCTTCGGGAACTCCACTTATACAAGCTAATAATAGGGTTTGTATTTCCTCTCTAATTAACTCTGTAGATATAAATAAACTTGGCACAGGATTATTGTTCTTAATCCATTGTTTTGTGGTTGGACAATACTTCTCAATAGCACTTATATTAACCATTTGACCAGCCATAAACCTTGATTTCCCTGTACCAGTCCCAGCCGAATTAACTATCAACTTACTACCTTGCATACCTCTTAGAACTGTATTTAATAGCTTTGATTGATAAGGTAATCCCCATTTGGGTGCTATCTTACATTGTTGTATTAACTCTAAGATACCTTCTCCAGCTTGATAACTATCAACATTATCCTCTTTGCTTTTATATTCATTCTCTATTTCAATTAATTTAAGTTTAAAATGGTTTTTAATATCTGTTATATCCATCTTATCTAACTTCATCTTCTGTTCTTCAATTAAAGCTAAATCGGTAGAATTTATATCTAACAGTTCTGCTATATCTATCCCAACCATACTATACTTTCTTAATAAAGAATACTTTCTAATAGTTCTCATAGAATATTCCATTGAACTATTCTTAGCCATTCTCTTACTTTCGTCAAACCACTTTATCCCGTTATTAGCTCCAAATAAAGCACTCTGTTCGGGAAAAGCATCTAAGTATGTAGCAACAGCTAAACCATCTATCTCTTTAATATCTACTTCTCTAGCCATTGTACTAAGTGTAGCAAATACTAACTTGTGAAATCTCTCTGTAAAGTCATTTATATTAAGTATCATATCTCTACTGTTTATTAAATTTAAATTATTGGCACAACCACCAAGAAATTTCATCACTTCCATGTTGTTATAAATCTTATTATACATCTATATCTCTCCTATGTTGTATATTCTAGTGTTTTCTACTTTAGGCTTTATGATATTATCCTCACTAATCCTAATCTTAATATCCTCTCTTGGTTCTTTGATTTGATGTAGTGAATTGTCAAACCTCCACTTGCTTTCGTATAATTTCTTAGCTGAATTATAATAAGTAGGTACAGCCATGATTGTAAATTCATCTGCTTTCTTACCTAAAATCCTAACTATATAATCCATTACACACCATATTTGAGAATAAGTAATACCTTCTTCTCTATAAGTTTTAATTTTGCTTAACCATAAACCATTTGGTCTATCCACATTGTATAGTTTACAAAGATTATCTATTAAATACCTATATTCATTTCCATCTGTAAAGCAACTAGGGCATAATTTATGTTTCTCGCTAGTATAAATAAGTTGGTCTTTTGGATGTTTCTCACCACACTTATTACATTTAAGCATCCTCATATTATCACTTCCTTTAGTTAACTATTTACAACATATTTTAAGAATGTAAAAAGAGTAGGTAAAAACCTACTCTTGAAAAATCTATCCTAATAATTGTTCTAATCTAACTACTATAGTGTTTAAAGCTCCCATCATTTGTGGTGTAGCCTTATCTAAACCTCTTTGATTTCCATCATCATCACAACCAAGTTCTTGTGAAAGTATCGTATTAGCATCATCAAATTTGTTTTGCTCCTGTGCTTTCTTGCCTAATTCCATTATGTAAGCCATCACTTCTTCAAATGATTTATCTTCTACTAATACATTCTCTTTCTTCTCAACTATAAGTCCATTATTATTTTTACCTATTCTATCTATACCTTTTGCAAATTCATCTTTTAACACATTAGCATCAAAAGGTAGAACTGGTGGTAGTTCTCCACCTCTGCATCTAGCATCAAAATATGGTGTAGATTGAGAATATATAACCCTCTCTCCATCTTGTCCATATGCACAGAATAATCTTATATCAACTTCGGGTAATAATAAATTCTTTATTCTATCAGATACTTTAGGCTCTATTCTTATATATTCAGCACCACTAGCATCTTTAACTTTCTTCTCTATTGGATGTGCTATGTAGCATAGAGTATAATTCATCTTTTGTAATTGCTTTATAACATTTAAGAATCTCTTATCTATAATTTTATAACCAGCGTTCCATTTAAGTGCATCCTTCACTAAATCAACTCCATAAGCATCTGTTACAGATTTTTCACAGTAGTAGTCTAATAAGAAAAGTGTATCTATAACTATTGTATCGAACTTTTCTCTCATAGCTGGGTTCATTAATTGCCCCAAGTATGCTGTTAATGTTGCATAACTATCTACATTTACTGTATATGCTCCAGCAATCCCATTTGCACTATTCTCGAAAGCTAATAATAAAGTTCTCTCTTTACCATATATATCTAGTGCTAAAGGTGTTTTACCTATACCACTTGCTCCGAATATAAGCATTGAATTATCTCTTAAATCTTTTGAAACTCTACTTGGTTCTAACTTTAATAAATTTATTATCATATAAATTCCTCCTGTAAATTAATCATATAAGTAACTATTTACAGAATAGTTTTAAAAAGTAAAAAAGAAGAACTTTTTAGTTCTTCTTTTTAGTAATTATTTTAAGTTTTCTGTAGCTACTTTAGCCACAGTACTATAGTAATTGGCTTTACACCCACCATCTGTAAACAGATTAATAATCATAACATTTCCTCCTTGTTATAAATACTAATATTTTAATTCTATATCTAAAAATTCTTAAATAAAATGAACATTTTATTAAAAAAATAAGTCCTACAACCCTGTAATTGCAAGGTGTGTAGAACTTATATCATTACTTATCTAGTTAGCAAAAGGATTACCTTGTGCTAGTGTTCCAAATTCTGTTGGTATTTGTGTTGGTGCTCCGAATCCTACACCAAATCCTACAGTAGAACTATTTTCCACAGCTGGTGTAGATACTTTTTCTTTACCTTCTAGTAATATAGTTTCAAGTTTTTGTTGTCTTATTTTTTTAACCTCAACTATTTGGTCTTGTGTATATCCTGTTGGTAATACATTTCCACCAAATGCTCTATTAACTCTAACTCTTTTTTCTGCAACTATATCAAGACCAACTCCCCAGCCTACGTTGTCTACTTTCTTAGATGTTTCAATAGCATTAATTAAATCAAAGTTTATTTCAGCTGTACATCCAGCATAGAACATTCCTTTAAATGCTCCAACACCTTCTTTTGGCACATTTATAGATACTGGTAGTGCTTTACCACCATAAGCTATAGATGTTAAAGCCACATCTGCTGTTCCATCTTCTTTATCAGTTATAGTTTCTATGAAACCACCTATTTTAAATTTAGCCATATGTTCAGATGATGCATCGACTCTATTTATTATAGCTCCTTTTATTTGTAATGTAGATACTACTTCATCTCTATTTTTACTGTAGTAATCATTCATTTCTAATGAACCTTCTATTTTTATAGTATCAGCTGTTTCTTCGCCAACATCAATTATAGTTTTATATTCTGCATTTATTGTTTGTAATGCTTTGTATAATCCATTTTCATTACCATCTTTTTTTAATGCCATTTGCATTACATTTACTTTTAATTCATTTAAACCATCAGCTGTGTTAACTACCACAGTTAAAACACCTTTTGCATATGCTTTTCCACTTTCTTTTCCAGTCCCGAAAGTTATTTCTTTATCTTTTAATTTACCTATTATTATCCCAGCATTGGCTGATTGTTGTAATGTTACGTTATTTTCCATTTTACTTCCTCCGTTATATTATTTAGTATTTAAATCTTATACCTAACTATTTACTAACTAAATGTAAAATGTAAAAAATAGATAAAAAAATATAAAAAAAAAGAAAGTCTTACAAACTTTCTCTTTTTATAATACTTCGTTCTACAAAAAGAACGACACAACAACAAATTTTAGGAAATTAAACAAAATGATTTATCCGTGTTTCATAAACAGATAAATAATACACAGTTTAATTAATTTACAAGGTGTGGTAACACCCCATAAAACAACAATTTTCTATTTCGATTTTTACACATTGCAGACTTGTTTTCTACATATATTATGTTATCACACAATCTATAAAAATACAATAGTTTTAATTAATTTTTCCATAAAAATTGTTGTATAATCTCAATAAATTATAACCTTCCACATTCATATGATTTGCTTTAATGAAATCTCTTACTTCATTGACTTTCCAATCATCTTTAATAGTTCTAAGTTTGTGTATGTAACCACTTTTTTCTAATGTGCTTACCGTGGTTTCTAAACCTATAAACTTAACAGTATTCTTAAATCTAGTCTTGAACCCTTCTAGTCCCATAGGCTCTAAACCTTGCTTATTCCTCTTTAAAGGTTTAGGTCTTACTACATATTCACTTGCTGTATTAAATTCATAGTATTTAGTATCACCACTAGAAGTAAAATAAGCATACTCTACTTGATTTAAAGTATCTATAGTCACTTGCATAAATACTTTATCCATAACTACAATCCTTCCATTTACATTTATAGTTGAGTTATCTAAATCTATATCTGTTTTTTTTAGATTTAAAATATCATTATAATCATGACCTGTTATACCATTGAAAACAGCCAACACTATAAACTTATCTATTGGATTAATTAAATTATCTATTGCCAATTCAACCTCTTCTAAAGAGTAGATACCTTTTGTTTGACCTCTACTCTTGATATTATAGTCGTTGATACTCATTACAATATCTATTTTTTCTCTTCTAAATATCTTATTTAAAACAGATATATGACTTCTTGCTGTAGTGTAGTTAGAGTTCTCACTTAACTGTAAGAAAAATGCATCAATACCTTCTTTAGTAATTGAGCTATAATCTCCTTTAAAATATTTTTTTAATCTTCTTTCCATTAATATTGTTGGTTTGTCTTTCGTCATTTTTTACTCCCTATTTTGAATATTATTTTTCAAATATAGTTGGGCTTTTTTAAAGGTAGCCCTAACCTTATTATTTATTTCTTCCATCTTCCATTAAAAGTTTCCAATGTCTTATGACCTTCTTTGTCATATTCTTCTATTCTAATCCAACCGTTTTGTTGTTTTATCTGTAGTTCCATACCCTCATTTCTTTGGATAAGTACAGCACAGTCCTCTCCTTTATTTGTTACAGATGTATATAAGCCACTCTCTGTATGTTCTATCAGTTTAGCTACATCCTCTAAAGTTTCTAAACTATGTACCAATTTAACTTCATTTTCTTTCTTAGTTTTTTTTACTTCTTCTAAGAAATTATCTAATAAATTTACTGCTATTGATTTTAATTCTTCTACATATATTTTTAATGAATTTTCATAACAATCGTAACTACACTCTTCATAAGTTATAGCTCCATATATCTTATCATAATCCGAACACTTAAACAGGTCTGTATTCTCAACTAATTTTTGTATTTCTTTTTTGAAACTTTGCAAATCCTTATTTTCATTTAAGATGTTTTGGAATAGGTCTGCTTGCATATCCATTATAGGCATTACATTAGCCATTGGACTTAAGTTTTCTATATTTACCATCAAGTTATCCATTTCATCCATTAACTTCTCGAATTTTTCAACTTTACCTTCCAGCGAATTGATGGCTTTATTTAAAGTATATTTTATAGTCATATCTACAACATCCACCTCTTCTGTTTTCGTGTTTTTTCTATACACAACATAGTGTGGTTCTTTTATGTGTTTTTCATTAAACAATTTGCACTCATACTCTTTATTTTCTTTAAGTAAATCTTCAACAGCACTTTCTACTGTTAAACCTTGCCATGTTTTTTCTTTCATTTGAGCTGGTGTTATCACCAAACTACCTGTTTGTTTATCCTCAAATTCATCTAAACCATGTTTAACATAATCAGACATTTTCACAGATTTATTATCCTTATTTCTTCTTAGTGTTACTTCTACATCATCTTCATTGAATGGTAAATCTACGAAATCATTTACTTCTTTTTCGTCAGTTTCTTCTTCCATAGGTAGTTCTTCCATGTTTTTATCCACCCATTTATCGAATTTTATTTCATTGATTTTATCCATTATATGCTCTTTCACTTCATCTTTTATTAAATCCCATGCTTGTTTTTTAGTTTCAATTTTATTTTCAGAAGATACATCAGCCATTAAATTGTACATTAAAAATCTCATACTACTTCTAAGACTACCATTTTCAGCATATTTAGGATTTATCCCTATATCTTTTAAATACATCCCCATTTCACCAGCATCTTGCATATTAAAGAATACATCAGCATATTGGAATATTACACTTCTGTTTTCCATTCTTTGTTTTTTTTCTTCTGTTGGTTCTGGAACATCTTTGTAGTATACAATAGTTTTTCCTTCACCTATAGATGTTGCACTATGACTATCTCCCATATATCTAAACATTGTCCAACGTACATTTAATTGTTTTTTATTGTTAGTTTCCCATGTGTCCCACATTCTTATTGTAACATCCTCACCAAATGAATTTACTATAGTCACTCTATCTAAGTCTACATCTACTATTTTGATTACTCCTGTTAAACCATGTTCTTTTTTGTTTGCTATCTTTTTAACTGCCTTTTCAGTTATACTAGTCCAAAGTTCATCAAATTCTTCGTTTATTATAGTTGTTGTATTTTTCTTTTCTGTCATAACTTTCACCTCTTCTTCTTTTAATATGTTTTTATCTTCATCTGTTGAAGATAAGTCTATTTTTTCTTCTATGGAAACTATCTCACATGGTTTATTTGTGTCTATTAATTTTTCTATGATTTCTTTTTCATCTAAAACCTGCACATCTAAACCACAAGCATCTATTATTTCTACTTTGAAGTAATCAGCTAATTTTTTAACTAATTCTATACTTTCATTTCCTCTATGTGCACCAGCATATAAGCCAGTTATTTCTTTTTCTCCATATTTAGTTTCTACTATTGCATATATACAATTCTCTGCCTTGCTGTTTATTAATAATGTATGTATTTTATATTCCATATTTTCTATTTCATGAGTTATGTGGTCAAAGTGTTTTTTCAATTCTTTTTCTATTTCTACTACTAAAACTTCAACAACTTTATTTTCTTGACTCCCCCATTTATCTTCATAGTAAACTAACACATCTGCTACTAATTTAATAGTTTCATCTGTTTCTTCTATATAAGCTCCAATTTGTTCATCAATTTTTGTTATATGTTTAAAGTATGTATCAAATTCTAACATTTCTTTTTTTGTAGGTTTTCTCCCAGTATATTCACTATCTATGTAAAAATATGTTCTTTTATCATTTGCATCATATTGCACATCGTAAGCTGATGGTATAAATTTTTCTACCACATCTGTTATAACATCTTCTGTTTTGTTTTTCATTGTTTTTAATTCGTTTCCTATTTTGTTTAATGCATTTTTTAATTTAGTTTTGTTGTATTGTTGTGTCATTTCTTTTTCCTCTTCTTTCTCTTCTTGTGTATTGTTGTTTATTTTTTCTAATAATCTCTCAGCTAATTCTTTACTGAATGATGTTTCCCAAAATTGTTGATACTCTTTATAATTTTTTTCTCCAAATATTTCTACCACTATTTCATTTCCCTTGTGGTTAGTATCGAACCCTATGCCATACCATCCTTTTTTATTTTTTATTACTTTTGGCTCACTTGTAGCCACATCTTTAAATTCTTCAAGCATTATTTTTGCTCTCTCAACTACATTCTGTTGATTAAATGTTACTATTGTTTCCATGTCTTGTTCTGCATGGTATCTTTTAAGTTCTTTTTCTAGTTTTTCCCCTTCTAAAAACTCTTCCATAGTAGGTTGGTAGAAGAACTCTTTTCTTTTTTCCAGCTTACTTCTTATTGGACATATAGAACCAATATATTCATCATTTTTATCAAACATATGAACTGGTTCAACTGGTGTTCCCAATCTTATACTACCTATTATTTTTTCAAAATATCTATAGTAGTGAGAATTTATGAAAGCATGGTATCTATCATAATCATCACCTGTTACAATTTGAGTTGTTTTGTTTGTTTTTAATAATGCTTGTTCAGTTCTTAGGTCTATTTCAGTTACTAGTTCGTAATCTTCTTTTTTTCCACTGTAAAATCTTCTGCCTTTATATTCGTATGCTGAAACCATATCCGAATATTTTTCAAATAGAGTATCTATGTTTTTATCTATACCTTTTTTGATAAATAAGTAACCATTACCTAAATATTGAACTCCATCTATAGTTTTTTCTACTAATCTGTCACTATTGTTTATTATTTGATTTCCTCTTTTTTTAGTTCCCATCATAACCTGTTTTGCTGTTATTGTTTTTAATACTAAATCTCTTGCTCCTAAGAATAAGTCTAATAAATTTTGTTTTGTGTAATTTAATTCCATTGTTGTGTCCATCCTTCTTTTGTTTAATTTATTGTTTTTGTTTATTAATCTAAATCTATTATTATATTTCCTATTGGTGATTTCATTACCATCACATTTTCTTTTTGTAAACTATCTGATATATAAATTGGAGGTAATTTTCTTGGTATACAAGCGATTTTTCTAATACCTTTCTTTGTTATGCTGATTTCCCAATCATCTAAATTTTCTTTTCTTGTTACCTCTATCATTCCAGCCTTTTCAAGTCTAGCTGTCATTCTTTTAAAACCTACAGCATTTGTTTTTTGTTGTGTATATGTATTCTTTTCTAAGTAAATAGCTATTTGACTAGCTCTTACTGGTGAATATAATTTTTTACTAAAGTTAATGTATTGTATACCTTGAAGGTATTCAATGTTTCTAGTTGTTAATTTTATTTCTTGCATTTGTTTTTCTCCCCTTTTTCTTTGTGTTGTTTTTGTGTTATAAGTTTATTATAAGAGGTATTAACTTTATCTGTCAACACCTTTTTTAAACTTTTTACATTTCATGTATATCGTACCACACATTGCTGTATTCCTCAGCACATTCTAATTCACTATCGTATGTTATTTTTTCTTCTTCCCCGTTTGAGTAGCTAACCACTATTGAATTTTTATCAACTGTTTTTACATCAGTCATTGTTATTTCTTCTTCCTCGTCCCCATATATTTCATACCATACATCAGTGTATTCCTCAACTGCATCTAATTCGTTGTCGAACTCAAATCTTTCTTTTTCTCCATTACTGTATGAAACTTCATAAGCATAATCATTAATCATGTTTACATCTGTCATTGTTTTTTCTTGTGTATTTCCTTTTCCAAATACTCCTACCATCACCATTACTGCTAAAACTAAACCTAATATTTTTTTCATTTTTCTAATCTCCTTTAAATCACCTGTTGTTTTTATTTTTCTTTTTTTCTTCTGTTGGCTACCATCATCAGATATCATGAACCATCATGATATGACCACTAGCTGAATTTTTTTTCAGCTAGGGTTTCGGTTTTACAGAACTGCTATCCAGTTAGATGCTACAAATACACCATCATATCTAGCATCTCTACCATATTTTTGGTAATCGAAGTAATTTTCCATACCGATTTTTTCTAATTCGTATATCACACCATTTAATTCTGCTAGTGCATAACCAAGAGCCTCATCCTCATTTATTTCGTCCTCATCAAGTTCTAGTAAGCAATAATCGTCTAGGTCAAACTCACCTCTTCTCAATTTATCTGCTGTGTGGCAATCGTACTCAATTAGTGCATCTAGGCATTTTTTTTCGTATTCGTCCATGTTTTCAATTTGTTCTGCTACCTCATTTAACATTTTAATACTGTCACATTCTGATATGTCGAAACCGTTAATATCACACTCCCAATCGTGTATTGCATACTCTTCATAGTAGTAAATTCCTTCTTCTTTTCCCATTGAGAAGTTTCCTTCTTCATCAAATGTTGCTACTCCTATCTCAACCATTTTTTCTTGTATTTCTTCCTCTGTAGCTGGTAGCTCTAACCATGCTCCTTTTAATATTCCTTCGTTATATTTTCCTAAGTTTGCTATGTATATGTTCATCATTTTTATTTTCCTCTTTTCCTATTTTTTGTTTTTTTTTGTTTTTGTTTTCCTGTTTTTTGTTCTTTCGTACCAATCTGTGTTGTAATGGTGTTTTCAGTTGTGTCTTATACGTTCTTGTAGAACCCTTTTATCTTTCCATCTCTTATACAGAACCCTAAACCATATTCAGCGTACCATTTGTATGCATCCTCTAGTGTCATTTCTAGTATGTTTGCTATCTTCATTTCTGCCATTTGTGTAATCCTTCCTTCTTGTTAGTAAATTTGAAATTTGTTGTTAGTGTGTCTTACTCTATTTCCATAAACCTATACCATAATCGGCATCTATCATTAGGTTTACTCCATTCTTGAAAGTCACTTGTAGACCTGTCCAGCATACTTGATATGCATCTACAGTCGTAACTATCATTCCTACTACTATTGCTGTTCCTATTAAAAACTTCTTCATATCTCCACCACCTTTGTAAATTAATCTGTGTATCATCACCTATTTAAAAGTGAGTTTCAAACACTAACCTCAGTTAGTACCTCAAACACACCTTTAATCAAGTGGACTATCAAATCGCAATCCACTTTAAATGTGTTAACATTAAAGAATTATCAAAACTGTGTAAGCGAGTATTGAAACATATTTAATTGTCAATGTGCATTTTGTGTTGTATCTGTGTTGCTTATTAAGTGTACCACATCACCCGACCGTTGTCAAGTGAAGTTTCATTGTGTTGTATCTGTGTTATCTTGAACACATTTATTATTATAACATCTTTCGTTTAGGTTGTCAACTAAAATTTTGAGGGTGTATTTGAATTGTTACTTCATTTGAGAGGTATTCAAAGTTCTCAATTTAGTTTCCCTGTCACATCTTAATGTTATCATAACTCTTAATCTGTGTCAATCCCTTTTTTGAAAGAATTTCCGACTGGAGATATTTTCTTCCGCCTGTCGTCTGTCACCCGACACAATTAATATTACACTAGATTTAAAAAAAATGCAAGCCCTAAATTAAAAAAAATTAAAAAAATAATTTCGGCAAAAAGTATTGACATAAATATTATGGTGTGATATAATCACGCACTCGTGCACACATACGCACGCACACACTAAAAAATCCCTATAAAGGAAGGAAACTTATCAAAAACCACGTATAAAAACCTTATAAACCTGTTGCAATTCCTATACCTTAAGGGTGTGCTTTAGCTACTGATTTAGATGTAGAGGTTAGGAGTTTAATATTATGAATTGTCAGACTATTCATAATTAATATACTATTCATACTATTCATAATTAATTGAATTGTCAGACTATTCATAATTAATTGAATTAAATAAACTATTCTGAATTAAATTAAAATCTAACTATTACAAATATAATCATAATAAATCTAATTATTAAAAAATAAATAATTTAAAAATAAATTATAATAAATTAAATAATTTAAAAATAAATATTTCAAAATCTAAAACTTAAAAATTATACTATCTAGTATCTTATAGTATAAATACTGTGTGAAAGATACACTATTTAATCATCTCAACCCGTTGGTATCACTGGTTTCCAGCCCTTTTCTACCTCTTTTTTTTTTGAAAATTTTTTCATAGGGTTGCGGGTGGGTGTTCTAAAAAATATTTCCCCATAATGAAAAGTAAAGGGGAAAACCTACATAAAAATTTCTCCCCAAAAATAACGATTTTTTCTTTACCTGCACACACATTCCTGTGTAATTGCACGTATTATTTACATATGTTACATCCATTATATGTACTGAATTTATTCTTAGTCATATGTCCCCTTGAACAAAGGAGATTAACATAAGTATCTCTACCTATATCATCTATAGAATTAATCACCTTTGGTGTGTATGTTTTCCCTCTTTTTTGTAATTCTTTTCGCCTTACTCTTTCAGACCTTCTGTAATCGGCTAGGAACTGTTTCTTACGTTTGGTAATAGATAAAGTCAATTTACAGCTTGGACACTTATTAGAGTGCTCCACAATCTGTTTTTTTGACAGTTTAATTACGTTACCACAGTCACATTCACATAAATACATATCATTTCCATATCTTTTTTTGATAGTCCATGTGCCAAACTTTCTTTTTCTAAAGTTTTGTTCTTTTTTAATCTCAATATTATTTCTTTTTAAGCATTTATATAAAGTTGATGTTGGTATGTTTAGTGTTTCTGATAATTCTTTTACAGTATTACATTTTTTTATTACTTTATTAATTTCTTCAACTTGCTTTTGATTTAAATAATATTTATAAGTCGGAATATTATTCTTATTCCTAAAGTTACATATTTGACTTGTGGTGCAACCCAATTTTAAACCTATTTCTGTATCATTCATACCTTGTTTCAAAAGTTCTACAACATCATTAACAGTTAATTTCTCCACATTAGACTTTTTACATTTATATTTTTCTGTTAAACTTCCTAATGCATTGTTTTTAATTCCCCCTCTTATTCTATTGTGCTGTTCTCTTAATTTCTTTAATTCCTCAACACATTTGCTATCACCGCAAGTTTTCGTGATTACATCACTTTCAAATTCTTTCCCACAGATTTCACATTTGAGCGTTTTCATATTCTTACATTTATCACTACAATAAAGAGATTTTCCAACAAACTCTTTATTACATCTTTTGCATACATTTTTGAATTTTATATCTAACTCATTTTCTTTAATTATTCCACCCATTCTACTAATAGATATATTTAATTTTTCTGCCAGTTCTATTCGTGAATGACATTCATACATATATTTTTCAATATCTCTTATTTGCTTTTGTTTCTTATATGTTATTGAATTAGGAATATTGTTTGCTTTCCTAAACCTATGTATTTTATACTTGCTACATCCTAATACATTTCCTATTTCTGTATCATTGTACCCTTGTTCCAATAGTTCTTCAACTTCTGTAACAGTTATCATCCTTCTCTCTCCCTTGTGTTTATTTTCCTCTATGGCAATTGTCTTGTTTAATTATTTACAACACCATAGAGGACTGTAAACCTATGCTAATCCTAATCTAGCTATTTCAGCTTTAAGTTGTGGTAGGTTCATATCGAAGTATTTTTCGTCTTGAAGGTTATATTGTTTTCTAAGTAATATACATTCAACTCTATCGTTAACACTTGGAACATATTCTTCTTCTACTGGTGTTGGTTCTACTTCAACTACTGGTGTATATTCCACATGAGGAACAAATGGTCTAAACTCTTCTACTTCTTCTACAACTGATACTTCTATTGGTTTTTCTATTGGTTTTTGTTTTGGTTTATCTTTACCTATTGCTAACTTACCATTTTTACAATTCTTAAATACGTATTGTTCTACATCTAAGTCGTATTCATACCTATTTGTCACACCTTTGTCTTGTAGGTTTTTAATCGTTCTCCATATATATCCTTCTAAGTTATTTACTTTTTTATTTACAGCATTATATAACACTTGTTCAAATAACTCATAATCAAAGCCACTTTCTTCTAACTGTTTTAGGAAGTTCTCAAAGAAGTTAGTTATAAGTAAACCATGTTTTCTTACTAGTGTAAGCATTTTGTAGTTTTCCTTTTCATATTGTTTTCTTAAAAGCTCTTTTTGTTCTTCTGTCGGTTCACCCGTACATACATACATACTAAATTCAGTATTACTAGTATCAGTATTACTATACGGTAGTTTTGACTGGTCGCAAGCGGTAGTTTTTACCGTAGCAAGTGATTGCAATGGTTTCAGCGATTTATCACCTTCAAAACCAGTGTTTTCAATGCTACGGTCATTTTTACCGTTGCATTTTTTATCCTTAAGTTTGACAATCCTGTTTTCAGCTTGTCTTAATCTATACTCTTTATTTCTCTCAATTTCTTTTTGTGTTCTATCATTAACTGTAGTTAAAAATCCGTCTATGTAATCTTCTAATTTAGAAACTGTAACTATAGGTTGCTTAACATAATATTTAGTCTTATCTTGTTTAGCATCTGCTTGTTCTAATAAATCAAATTTAATAAGTTCGTTTTTATATTTTCTGATAGTCTTTTCAGATTTGTTTAGTATTTCTGACATTGTTATTTCAGAACACTTAATATAAACTCTACCTAAATCATCTATGTAATTATTCTTAAGTGAAAGTTGAACTCTATCAACTAGAAATGAATATAGCACCTTGCTATCATTTGTCATTTTTTTATACTTTTCTTCATAAAGAAGTGCCTTTGGTAATTGTGTAAACATCTTTTGTTGTTCTTGCTGTACTGTGAAATAGCTCATTTTATTCCTCCTATGTATAAACACATTAGGAAACTCACCATTTTCTTATTGTATTACTTTAATAAATCTGATATAATATAATCAGTAGTTTATTTGGGGATGGTGAGTTCCCAATCAGAACCCTGTGAGGCAAACACAGGGTTTTTTTATGTGCTTTTTTAAACCTTTTAAAATATTTTATTTCACCAAATCGGTGATTTAATGTAAGTATATATAGCTTTTCAACAAAAAACAAGTATTATTTTTAGGAGAAAAGTATATAGTTTTTACAAAACGTTGAAATTACAAGCATTTAGAGGTGAAAAAAATTTTGCAAAAAAATACACAAATTTTACAAAATGATAAATAAACAGTTTTTTGGAGTTATAAAAAACAGCAAAATATTGTACAAAATTTACATAAACCATGAAAAATGGATAGTTTGTTTATTATATATATAATGAAGGAAATATAAAATTGCAAAAAAATACACAAATTTTGCATAAAATTTCAAAAAAAGCATTGACGAAGTTTTTAATATAGTGTAATATAGTATATGTAGTCGGGAACACCGACCCACACAGCAAAAGATAATTGGAGGAAATTAAATATGAAAGAAATAATGAGCAACACAGAAGAAATGGATGTACTGTTAGGAATATCAGATGATGAATTTTCAGAAATGATGCAACAAAACATAAAGGATATAAAATTACCTGCTGTAACTGGTAGTGTATCAGTAGGAGTTGACATTGGAAATATAACAACAGTAGCAGTAAGTGGGAAAAATGAAATAATAATAGAAAGTAGAGTTGGAGATTACACAGAGTTTGATAAATTAAGTGGAGCTAAAACAATAGAACTACTAAATGAAACTTATGTTATAGAAAAAGGTGAGTTCGAGAATAAGAGTATCAAACACGAAAAGGACAACTACTTACATTTATTAACATATGCAGTAGGAAATGTGGTTAAAAAGAATAATGTACTAATAAACTTAGTAGTAGGAATACCAGCACAACAATACAATACACCAGCTAAAGAAAGTTTGGAAAAGAAATTAAAAGCGAATAAAGTATTAGTATGCAAGATAGATGGTAAAAAGAGAATATTACAAATAGGTAATATAATGATAGTTCCCGAAGGATATGGTGTAAAAGCCATAGGTGGTTTCAAAGAGTGTAGAAAAAATGCTGAAACAATAGTATTAGATATAGGTGGAGGAACTTCGGATTTAGCTTTCTTTTCACCCGAAGGCAAGTTTATAAAAGGTGATACTATAGATGTAGGTTTATTATTCTTATATGAACAAACAGCAGAAAGATTAAGAGCGTTAGGTCTTGAAAAGGTAAATAAAGAAGTGGGAAAAAGATATTATGATGGAGAATTAGATTTCATTAATAAAGAAGGAAAAGTTGATAAGTCATATAAAGCAGATGCTTTAAAAGTGTTCCTTAAGAAATTATTAAACCAATTCAAAGGTAAAACTGAAAATGCCGAACAAGCAAACATAATTATATGTGGTGGTGGTGCTAAGAAGATAGCAAACAATTTTAAAAAAATATATCCTCGAACTATTGTTATTGAAGGTGTAACAGTAAATGCTAGAGGAAATGAAAAGGTTGGTGTGGTTAAATGGGCGAAAAAATAAATGAAACAAAACAAACTAAAGAAAAGAAAGTTTCTAAAGATATAAGACTTACATTCAAAGAGGATGAACAGGATATAAAAGAGTATTTAGAAAGCAAGAGTTCAGCAACTTGCTTTCTGAAAGACTTGGCTAGAATAGAAATGGAAAGAGAAAGAAGAATATTAGAAACAGCTAATGCCAATGTGGTTTTGGAACAAATTAAACAACTATTAGAACAGAAAGAACCACAAACACCAATATTTAATCTAACAGCACAGATAGGTTCTGTACAAGCTGTAGGTGGTGTTACTAGTGGTAGTCAACAAAATGAAACGGAAGATTTAGATGATGATGATGATTTTGATTTAGATATATCTGACTTAGATGGAATATAGAAGGAAAGTACCTAGAGATAGGTACTTTTTATTTTACCTTTATTTAATAGGCTGTAAATAATTAGGTAAAACTACATAAGGAGAAAGTTATCATGGAGGAATTAAATTTAAATAACATTGGTACAGGACAAGTAATTAAGAATTACAAGGAGTTTTGTGCTTTATTAGAAATTAAACCTAGAACTGGTAAGTCAAAGATAATCCAACAAGAAAAGATAGGGGAATTTATAGACTATCACAAAGAAGGTAATAAAATAATAATAGACAAAATAAAAGCAAAGAGGGCATTACTAATGGATAAAAGACAATTGGGTAACACTTGTAAAACAGCTATAGAAATAGGTGATGTTATATTACATAAGTTATTAGAGGATTACAAGGGAGAAGAGTTAGTAATAACACAAACAGAGCTATTATATAGACTGATGCTAATAACAGATGATTACAAACAGTTTCTATACAATACGGAACTATATCATAAGAACACAGGGATAGACTACAAATATCTAAATGAATATAGATTAAAAGTAGGAAATCAAATTAATAAAAGAATAGTTAATGCATTGAATAGATTAGAAAAAAGTGGTTACATTCTATATAATAAACAACAGAACCTTATCTTTAAAATGAAAAATAAAGAAGGGGAGAGTATTAACCACAGATATTCAATAACAGAAGAAGTTGATAAAAAGAAGTATATTGATTGTAAACTAAGAGCATTTGATAAACTTAATGCATTAAGAATATTAGAAGATAAACCAGCTATAAAAGATATGTCTATGATATTCGTATATGGAGAATTAAAAAGATTTAAGAAATTAAGCTGTGAGGAATTAAGTAATGTATTCAATGAAGAATGTATAAACTTTTGGGATGCTTATGTAATATCTACTACCAAACTAGCCTTAGATAAGGTACTAGATGATAAAAGATACAATGGAAACATTGATTATATAAAAAGAAACTTCTATGAACTACTAGAGAATGTCACAAAAAACATAAGAGAACAAGAATTACAAAGACTAAGAAAACTATATAAAATTCTATATAAACAAGAAACAGAAAATGTAACTTGGGGAGAACCAGCAAGATTTGAAAGTGATAAAATCTTATTCATAATTGAGAACATAGAGAAAATGAGCTATACATTTATTTATTAACTACTATTTTATAGTAGTTTTTTTATATTCAAAAGTTGTCACTTAGAGGTCATATATAATAATAATATATATATAATATATATGACTTCTAAGTGACAACTTTTTATCTTGGAGCGAAAGCGACAAGAAAGCTAGAACTTTAGTTCTAGCAATATATCTATGATTTTTACTTTTTCTAAATGTTTTGTAAATAGTTAAATATAAAACAATTTGGAGGAAGTGAAATGACAAAATTTATTAGCCATAGAGCGAGATTTAAAGGTGATTTGGCGGGTGTAAAAGTATTGGATTTCAGAGGACTGGATTTCAATAAACATACATTAGCTGAAAGAATGGAAGAAGTAGTAAACAAATTAGAGGAAGTAGAACCATTCTTAGAAGAATATTTCAATGTAAATATAATAGAAGAAACAAATGATGAAGGAGAAGTTAAACAAAAAGAGAAGATATACTATAACTTTAGTCCTAACGTAACAGATGAATTGAGCGAGGATATAAACATATGCCAATTCCTACAATCGTATGCAACATATATATTAAACTCTACTGATATAAAAGAGAGTAAATTGGAGAAGTACACAATACTTACAGAGGAAGAATTTCAAAAAAGACTTAGAATGGAAATGTCAATAGATTTCAAAGTAGATTCAAATGTTATCATGGACACAAGACCAACTAATGATTACAAAAATTTAAGTCTTAAGATAACTGAAAAAGATATGAAACCACACTTACAGAATAATAAGTATGGAGTTAGAGATAAGGATATTGAATTAGCCAACGTATTAAATGATTACAATGTAATGAAAGAGTTTCTAAAGACAGAATTAAGAAAGATACAAACAGGGAAGTACTCAAAATATGATTTATTTAAGTTGAGAGTTCTATTGGCTGGTATAAATGATGATATGTTAATGTCAAAAGTAAAAATATTAGGAATAAGAGGGCAGGCTAAACGATTAGGGGATGAAAAGCCTATGAATGATTATTCAGCACTAGACTACTCTAATGAACAACATATTAAATATATGCTTAAGCATTGTAAGTTAACTAACACACCAAGACCCGATGATATGATGTCACATATTGGTTACGACTTACAATTGGTAATTAAGAGATTGTATAAAGATAAAGAGCTTGATGCAATAGACTTAGAAATAATTGATTGTTACAATAGCAATTATACTTTTGAAGAAATAGGTAAAGAAGTTGGTATGAAAAAACAATCAGTAGATTATAGATTGAATAAGATATGTAGAAAAATAACATATGTCATTTAATAGAAATTAGAAAGTACTTTAGAAGTATTAGGAGAAAGATTGGGTATTGCTATATACTAGCATAGGTTGAAAACCCTTCTTTTTTTATTTAATTAAAAAAAAATAAAAAAATATTAAAAATTGTCTGACAAATCTGTTATTTTTCGATAATATATAGTGTAAGGTATTAGTCTTATGGGTAAGGTTGAATAAAGTCAAAAATTACTAAAATTAGAAAACAAGTTTACGTTCTGAACCTTACCCTTTAATTAATTCGTTCATTAATTAAATTAATTAAATTAATTAATAATTTGTCTAGCACACTTTATAAGTGATTGTATAGACAATTTCCTCCTTGTAGTAGGTGTAGTTCCCACAACTACACCTACATTTAACAAGATAAAAAAGAGGTGAAGTTATGAAAACAAGATGTAGTAGATGTAGAACAAAGATTGATTTTGGTAAATCTATGTGTGATGAATGTTACACTAAGTATAATAGAGAAACCAAAAGAAACTTAAAGAATAAAGATGCTGAAAAACATACTAAAACATCAAAATGGCAATCAATAAGAAAGAAAGCATTATTAAGAGATAAAGGTTTATGTCAATTATGTTTATCAAGAGGTATAATTGAAAATAGAAGATTAGAAGTTCATCACATAAAGAAAAGGGATGATATAGTTCATACAACAGATGCACATTTATTGTATGATTTATCTAATTTAGTATCTGTTTGTAGACCATGTCATGAAAAATTAGAAAAACTAAGTGTAGTCAAACAAAAAGAATTGTTGAAGTGGGACAAAGAAGTTGAAGGTTTAGAATTTTATTTATAAAGGAGAAATATTATGGAATTTTTATTTTTTTTTATAAATCAATGGTTAACATTTTTAAGTGCTAGTTCACTACTGTATGTGGTAGCTTTTATTTGTCTGTTGATAGCCAGTCTAATAAGAAATAAATTTAAGATAATTGGTTATCTAAGTGTTATTAATGCTACATTAGCATTAGTATTAGCTAAGATATTGTTAAATATAGGTTTAATATTAACAGCACTTAAACTGGTTTTAGTCTTGATTTTACTATAAATCATTTAATATATTACTTCCGAAAAATATACAGATAGTGATATTAATATCACTATAACATGCTGGATTAACTCAATTGGTAGAGTATTCGACTTGTAATCGAAAAGTTGAGGGTTCAAGTCCCTTGTCCAGCTCCAATGAATAAAAAAACTTGTGGTCAAGTTTCTAGTTTTTAAAGGTTTGATTCCTTTTGGTAAACCATACTACCTTTACTAAAGTACACGGTATAAATTGTATGGTATGCATATGGAAAGATAACTTAATTGGCAGAGTGCGAGAGTGAAATTCTTGAAATGAGGGTTCGATTCCTTCTCTTTCCACCAGTAGAGTAGAAATCTCATAGACAAAATCGTTGATGCTCCTAGCCTCAACTGAATAACGCTAGGAACTAAATTATTTTGAATATTAATATTCAAATACAAGGAGAAAATATTATGTATGATTACATAGGAGGAAATGATATGTTAGGTTCAATGTTTGGAACAAAAGGAAATAGAGTTGGAACACAAGTGGATATGTTAGCGAATAACGCTAAAACAAAAATAGATAATGCAATAATGACATTAAAAAATTCTGATATGATTGAAATGCAATTTTCTCAATTATCTCAAATGGCTAAAGCAGAAGGAAACATAGGATTAGCTACTCAATTTGAAATGCTAAAAACTATGATAGATAATATGCAAAACCAAACTGTTATGATGTTAAATGATGCAAAACAAGATTTAATGAGAATAGACCAAGCAACTGATAGTATACAATACTAGGTGATATTATGGCTAATGAATTTAAAACAGCTAAAGAATGTTTAGAATGTACTAAACATAAAAAAGAATGTAAAGGGTATAGTTTCTCATTAAAGATACAATCTATGTTTTGCCCTAATAAAATAGCGAAGAAGAAAAAGTAAATGAAAAAGAATAAAATAATATTCAATCTGATGTTGAATTTAAAATAAAAGTTGATTAATAATTAAGGAGTATAGTGATTGAGGTCAAATCCCAGCTATGCTCCTTATTTTTTTTTATATGGAAGGGTGTCCGAGTGGTTTAAGGTGTAGTCCTGCTAAGACTATGGTGTGAAAGCATCCGAGGGTTCAAATCCCTTCCCTTCCTCCAATTAACATAAGGGAATGATGTAAATGGTAGCATAGCAATCTCCAAAATTGCTTGTCTAGGTTCAAGTCCTAGTTTCCTTGCCAATTACCTATCAATTAGGAGGAAAAATGAAATATATACTTATAATGATATTGCTAACTTTGTTATTACGAATAGTAGCACCATTACTATATGTGCAAAGTGCTAAATATTCAGAAGATAATTATAAGTTAGGTAAGATTTATTACAAATTAGGAATTATAGTAGATAAATTGTATTCTGTATCATGGATAGGATTATTGCTATTGATGGTAATAAAAGCATTAGAATTTATTTTCTAGGAGGTGGTCGAAATAGCTAGACCAATTAAAAATACAACAGCACTTCAAGGACATCGGTCTAAAACTGAAATCCAAGAAAGGCTGGAGCGAGAAAAGGCTATAACTGGTGCTAGTGATAATATAATACCACCAAAATTTATTGAAAATAATGAAGTAGCCTTAGAAGAATTTTACAGAATAGTAGATGAACTAAAAAAAGTAGGGATAGCTACTAATGTAGATAGCGTATTATTAGGTGCATATGCAGATTGCTATGCGAAGTATTATGAAAGTACATTATGTATGGAAAATGAACCATTAGTAACTCAATACACCAACAAAGGCGGAGAAGTTAATGATGTTCCGAACCCACATATTAAAATACAACAGCAATATCTTACAATGATGATGAAATTGTCTGATAGATATGGATTAGACCCAGCATCAAGAAGTAAGATAGCACACTTACAACCAACTGACAAAGAAGAAAAAGTAGACCCTCTAACACAGATGATGGCTAATTTAGGGTTGAGTAATGCACAGAAATAGAATATGTGTAGAAGATACTATTGCTTACAGATATGCTAAAAAGGTTGTAAGTGGAAAGATTGTAGCTGGTAAGTATATTATAATGGAATGTCAAAGGTTTTTAGATGATATAAAAGATACTAAAGACCCAAATTCCGAATGGGTGTTTGATTTAAACATCTATAATTTTATAATCGAGTTTCAATCACTTTTTAAATTTGCTGATGGTATTAAAGCTGGTATGCCTTTGGAGCTTGCAGAGTTCCAGATTTGGATAATCAGCTGTTTATTCTGTTTTAAACATAGAAAAGAAGGTTATGTAAAATACAGTAAAGCATATATACAGGTGAGCCGAAAGCAGGGTAAAAGTTTTTTGCTCGGATTTATAATTTTAATTAAATCATTACTTGAACAATATGGTCAGTTCTTCGTTTGTGCAACAAAGAAAGACCAAGCGAGTATAGTAGTTAAAGAAGTTAAGAAATTATTGGATATGAGTGATAAATGTGTAAGAGATAGATTCACAATCTATGGTAAAGCATCAATAAATAAGATTATTAGTGAAACTACATTATCTGAAATAGCTCCTTTATCAGCAGATGCAAACACACTAGATGGTTTGGGTGTAGATTTAGCTGTAATTGATGAATTTGGAGCACATCCAAATTATGCAATTTATGAAGTAATGAGAAGTTCACAAATTTACAAGTTAAATTCTCAAATAATAATCATTACTACTGCTTATCCAAATACTGCCACAAGTCCAGCATATACAGAAAGATGTATATTAATAGATGGATATGAAGGTAAAATTCCAAGAGATATTCGTTATTTTTCAGCAATATACGAAATGAATGAAGGGGATAGTTACGAAGATAAAGAAAATTGGGGAAAAAGCAACCCATTATTCGTACAATTCCCCGAAATAATGAAAAAGTTAGAAAACGATTATAATTCAGCAAAGAATGATGCTGAAAAACTTCAATTATTTAGAACAAAAAACTTAAATGAATGGTTAAATGGTGATGCACTGATTTCATACTTAGATTTTGATGAATGGAAGAAGTGTGAACAGGAAGAAGTTGATTTTGAAGGCGAAGAAGTTTATGTTGGTGTTGATTTATCAAAAACAACAGATTTAACAGCTGTTTCAATTATGTCCAAAGATATATTTGGAAATGTTAAATTAAAATCAAAGGCTTTCTTACCAGTTGAAACAATAAACCAAAAGGAAATTTCTGATAAATTACCTTATAGTGCTTATGTAGAAAACCATCCCGAATGGATTACAGCAACAGAAGGTAAGTTCGTTAATCAAATTGAAGTCGAAAATTACATAAGAAGTATAGAAGATAAGTTTAAATGTAAGATTAAAGCTATCTGTTTTGACAGTTATCAAGGTTTACATTTAATGAGTAGTCTTTCTCAAGATTATGAGGTTATAGATATAAAAATGACTTACAAAAACTTCTCGCCTGTTGTTAAAAGGTTTAGAGAATTAGTTTATGAAGGAAGTTTATATTATGAATATAATCCAATTCTAAACTTCTGTGTAGCAAATGCAATCACAAAAAGTGATATGCAAGAAAACATATTATTAGATAAAAAAAGAAGTACAAACCGAATTGACTTGCTTGTAGCATCTATTATAGCTTATGCTGAAATCGTAGATGAAGAAGTAAGCGATGATGAATTTGGGGATTACTTTATGATATAAAGAAAGTAGGTAAGTTATGGGATTATTTAGTAATTTATTAAATAGTAATGCAAAACAAGATGTTGTTAGCTTAAATACTCCTACTACAAGTTCTTACGTTAGAGCATCTTCTTCTAGTGTTAATATGAACATAGATGAAGATACAGCACTAAAAATTGGAGCACTACATCAAGGTATTAATATAATAGGTGATACTTTAAGTGCCATGCCTGTTTATTTATATAAAAACACAGATGGATTTGACGAAATATTTTTAGATGATTCGAGAAGTAGAGTAATGTCAAATATGGCGAATGAGGTTTTAAGTTCATTCAACTTAAAGAAATCTATGGTTAAAGACTTAATATTACATGGTAATGCTTATGCAAAAATTGTTAGAGAAGGTAAGAATATATATCTACATTATTTGCCTGTGGATATTGTTACTCCTAAGAAAGATAGTACAGGGTATTATTATGAAATTCAATCATACAGTACAGATGTAAATGGAGAGAACTACCCACAAGAAATAGTAGATGATATAGATATGATAGTTCTTGTTAGAAATAATAAATTTAATTCAGTAACAGGAACAGGACTTTTAGAGTATGCATCACAAGTTCTTGGAATAAGTGTAGAAGAAAGTACATATATGATAAATCTATTTAGAAATGGTTTATCAGCAAAGGCTTTACTTACAAGTAAAACACCTTTCAAAAGGGAGATAAAAGAACAATTAAAAAGCGATTTAAGAGAATTTTATTCTTCGAGTGAAAATGCTGGAAAAATGTTGGTTTTAGAAGGAGATATAAATGTTACTCCTTTATCATTAACACCAACAGATATTAAATTAATTGAAAATAAAATATTTACAATTAGTGAAATAGCAAGGTTTCTAAATATTCAGAAACACTTATTAAACTTAGATAGGTCACAAGGGACTTATTCAAACATCACTTCTGAAAGAATGATGCTATTACAAAATACTTTAACTCCTTACGTTACAATGTTTGAAAGTGCTTTAAACGCCAAGTTATTAACTCCACAAGAACTTGAACAAGGGTATTATTTCTCATTCGATACTTCGGAAATGTTGAGATTAACACCCGAAGACCAAGCAAATTATATGACTAATCTTTATAAAGAAGGAATATGTAATTTAGAAGAAGTAAGGTCTGTTTTAGGACTTGGTGGAGATGCTGAAACAATAAATGAACTTAAAGCATTACAAAAAGCAAAATACCAATCTACAATTAATCAATTTATGAGTGATGGTAGCGAAACACCAATAGAGGATAATAATACATCTAAAACTGAAACACAAGCAGAAGTTAAAGATGAAGAAATAGAAAAAAAATCTTCTAAGGAGGTGGAACAAACAAATGAATAGAATGGAATTTAGAATTAAAGATGTGCAATTAGACCATTCTGATAGAAAAGTCGGAGGTTATGTAAATGTAACTGAACGTTCTAGTGAATTATTATTCTCACATCAGAGAAATAAATGGTTCACAGAAGTAATGAAAAAAGGTGTATTTGAAAGAGCCTTAAAGAAAAATCAATCCATACCTTGTCTTTTAGAGCATGATTGGAACAAAGAATTAGCACACACTTCTAAAGGTACATTAGAACTTAGGGAAGATAATATAGGCTTAAGATTTGATGCTTATATTGAGGATGAAGAAGTTTACCAACAAGTGAAAAATGGTGAAATCAATTCTTGTTCATTTGGCTTTACTGTAGAAAAACAAGATTTTGAAGAAGTTAACAGTAGATGTGAAAAACGTTATGTACACGAAATCAATCTAAAAGAAATAAGTTTGGTTAAAAATCCAGCTTATACAGGTTCACTAGTGGAGCAGAGAAATCTTGAAATGGCTTTACAGGAGGATGAAATGAACAAAAAGAAAACAGAAGTAATAGAAGAAACTGTTACAGAAGTTGAAGAAACTGTTGAAACAGAAGAAATGGTTGAAAAAACATCAGAAGAAGTAATGGAAACTGTTGAAAAATCAGTTGAAACAGAAGTTGAGGTTGTTGAAGAAATTACAGAAACAGATAAAGAAGAAGAAAGGTCTGTTGAAGAAGTAGTAGTAGACAATCAAGAAGAAGTCGATAAAGAGGTTGTTAAAGAATTAGTTGAGGATGCTATAGAACAGAAGGAACAACAAGTGGACTACCACGAAGAAATGTCAGAATTAGCAGAGGAATATGCAGAGGACTTAATGGAGAGAGCAGAAGAAGTTCAGAATGAAAGTATAATGCATGAAATACAAGCACTAAGATTAAGAACTGAATTATTAAGACTTAGACAAGTAAAAAACAAATTGTAAATTCGGAAGTTATAAAGACTTCCTTTTTTAATGCAAAAAATTATATGAATTTTAAGGAGAAAAACATGAAAGATTTAAGAGCAAAAAGAGAAGGTTTAATGGCACAATTAGACGAAATGGTAAGTGCTATAGAAACAGAAGTAAGAAGTTTAAATGCTGATGAAATAGCAAAATTCAACGAAGTTAAAGCAGAAATAGAAAACATAGATGCTACAATAGCTATGGTTGAAGAAAAAAGAGCTAAAGAAATGGGTAAAGAAAAAGAGTTAGTAGAAAAAAGAAGTGCTGACGAAATAGAAAAAAGAGCTTTAGATGCATTTTTCAGAGGGCATGAATTATCAACGGAAGAAAGAACAATGTTAACATCTCAATCGACTAATCAAGCTACTATACCAGTAACGATAGCTAAAGGTATAATAAAAAAATTAGAGGAAATGTGCCCGATTTTAGATAAAGCAAAACGTTTTTCTAGTAAAGGAACTTTAAGGCTTATCAATGAAACTAGCTACGGAACAGCTGGAATAACTGGAGAAGAACAAGCATTTGAAGTTAATGATGCTGTATTAGGTTTCATAGAACTGAAATCATACAAAGTTACTGCATCAACTAAAGTTTCATTTGAAATGTTAGCAAATTCAGAAGTAGACTTAAATGCATATTTAACTGATGTTATAGTTCGTAGATTAGCTAAAGAAGTAAATAAATTCCTAGTAGCTGGTAATGGAACATCTGAACCACAAGGAGTAATTAATGGAACTCAAGAATGTGAAATTTCAACTGACTTAAGTATACAAGACTTTATAATGATGCAAACTACTTGCCATCCATCATTCTTAGATAATGCAATGTGGATAATGAATAGACAAACATTCCAACACGTAGCATCTAACTTAATAGATGGAATGGGTAGACCAATGTTAACTACTCATGTAATAAATGAAAAAGTTCAATATAGATTATTAGGTTTACCAGTAGAAGTAGATATGCATATGCCAAATAGCACAGAGGGAGCTAAACCAATAGTATTAGCAAACGTACAAGAAGGATATTCTATAAACTTATTACAAAATATAACTCTTAGACATTTAACAGAAGTAGGATTCACAGAAGGTACAGAAACTTTCGCTGGGTACTTAATGTTAGATGGTAAGATAACTAACCAAGATGCTATAGTTGTTGGTAAAGTTAAAACTGGTGGTAGAACTAAAGCATCAAAATAGTCACTAGATTAATTTAAATAGAGAGTAACTAAGGTTATTCTCTATATTTTTATATAGGAGGTAACACTATGATAGATTTCGAGATATTATCTCCAGCAGAATTAACATTAGACATTATCAAATCTTATCTAAGAGTAGACCACAATTTAGATGATGTGGAAATTACTCTTTGTTATCAATCAGCACTTACTTATGTGAAAAAATACATTGGTGTAGATAATGACGAAGAAGTAGATATGGATTTAATATTGCCTATCCTTAGTCTAACTACACACTTCTATGAAAACAAAAGAGTAACACAACCTTCAAATGAAAAGTTGGATGAAATATTTGGTAGCATTTTAGCACTAAATAGAATGAGTATACTTTAATGGCTACTGTCGGTTTTGAGCGAGTTAATATAGGAGATTTAAGAGTTCCTATTGAGATACAAAGGTTTGAACATAAGGTGGATGATTATGGATTCAATCAAAATGTGTGGACTACAATAGCAACACCTAGAGCAAAGGTTGAATTTGACGATAGATTGATTCGACAAGTATTAAGGGATGATGGTGTGGATGCAACAACAGCATCTTTATTCACTATAAGATATAATCCCGATATTACTACAAAGGATAGAATAATCTATAATAATGAAGAATATGAAATCTATGCTAAACAGGATATGGGTGCTAGAGGAAGATTTTTGATGATTTGGGGAAGAAAAATTGAGCCTACAAGTTAAAGGTCTACAAGACTTAATTGACCACTTTGAACAACAAACCAAAGTAAAAGTATCTAAATCAGCGTTGAAAAGTGCTGGTGAGTATGTTTTAGGTACTCAAAGAGAGGTAGCTGGTAGCACACACAATAAATGGGCAAGACCAGCTGGTGTTAATAGCTTAAAGAAATTTCCAATTAGGAGTTATAGAGGTAGTGCATATATAGATGTAGGTATTAAAGGTGCTAAAGGTGATTGGGATGCACAAAAAGGTTTATATTTCAATCATTATGGTTTCTTCCACAATAAAAGTGGAAAGTATATTGCTGGTTCTCGTTGGATGGACAAAGCATATGAGAAATCAGAAGAACAGGCTTTTAGAATACTTTCAGAAGATATGATGAAGGAGTTAGATTTGTAAATGGATATGCAAAGATATTTAACCCAAGTTTTAAGTGAAATTGGTGTTCCAATTTCATTTGTAGCAAGAGGTGAAGGTAGATTGCCAATGATTGTGTATAATATCACAAGCGAGAAAGGCAATGGATTTTGGGATAATGAGGAACAAATAGTTAAGTATTCAATATCAGTCAATATATTCTCTAGTGGAAATTATATTGACATAAAAAATAAAATTTTAGAAGTAATGAAGGATGCTGGGTTTATCAGAACAGAGGTAGCCGAATGTATCTATCAAGAAGATGTTGGAATGTATAATCAACCAATCTTCTTTGATTACTTTTATGAAAAAGAAAATGAAAATAAGGAGAATTAATAATTATGAGTAGAGTTATTGGTTGTGAGGGATTACATATAGCCCTTTTAAATACTGAAACGGATGTTGCAGGTGGTACAGCAACTTGGGAAGAACCCGTGGCTGTACCAAGTTTAATAGGTATAGATATAAAAGATAATACAGAAAAAGTAGAATTTTATTCTGATAATAAATTAGAGCAAGTTATATCAGCTTTTAGTGGAAAAGAAGTGTCTATAGAATTAGGTTACTTAACTAAAGAAATAGAAAGCATGATAAGTGGTAACAAATACGAAGAAGGAGTTTACATACAAGATTCTAATGCTGTAGCAAATGAAGTAGCACTAATGTTTAAAGCACCTTTAAGTAGAGGTGGATTCAGATATGTATGTTTATACAAAGGAATACTTGCAAAAGATGAAAGTAGCTACAAAACAAAAGAAGATAGCGTAGAAGGTCAAACAGTTACTTTAAGTGGTGTATTCGCACCTTTAACATCTAATGGTATACCTTCAATAGAAGTTGATGATAATGATAAAAAATTAACTGACAAACAAAAAACTATGATAAGAAATTGGTTTACACAAGTTCCAGTATATGCTAGTACTAGTCTTGGTAGAGCAAAAGAAACAAAATAATTAAGAAGGAGATAGAGAGGTAAAGATAGATATACACTCTATCTCCTTATTTTTTTTGACTAAAATTAAAATAAAATAAGATTTTTATTGAATATTAATATTCAAAAAGCAAGGAATAAAGGAGATTGTAAAAATGAATTTAAAAAGAAAAACTGTAGAAGTGACAATAGATGAAGTGGTATATGATTTAGTATTAGATTTTGAAAGTGCAATAGACTTTGAGGACATATATGGTAAATCAGTATTTGAAGGTATAAGAAAAATATCGCAAGAACAAAATATAAAAGCACTAGCTTGTCTAATAGCTTGTTGTCTGAAAGATGATGACGGTGCTGTGGGTATGGATTTCGTTAAGAAATTAGACTTAATGGAATACTTAGAACTATTCATAGAAAAATTGGGCGATTTAATGGCTAACTCAATAGAGGAAGAAAAAGATGAAGAAGTTCAAAAAAAAACAGTAAAGAACAAGACAAAGAAATAGAATTGGACTTGGATTGGTGCTGGTATCTAGCTGTTAAGATTTTAGGTATGACTGAACAAGAGTTCTTAAAATCAACACCGAAGAAGTTGTTTAAATTAGCAGAGATACATCAAAAAATGAACTCTTACGATAGTGAAGATAATACTAAGGAAGATGATAAACAAGAAATGGTTTATATCGACCAGCTATTTTAATGAAGGAGTGGTGTAATGGCTAAACGAGAATTATTGGTCACACTTGGACTAGATGCCACATCTTATTCACAAGATGTAAAAAGAGCTAATCAAGTAAATAAAGAGTTAGATAGTTCTTTTAAAGCACTATCTAGTACAAGTGATAATTTTGAAAACACCCTACAAGGACTTGCAAGTAAGCAAGAATACTTAGGGAATAAGATGAAGGTTGCTAGTGAGCTTACAGAAGTCTATGCAAAAAGATTGAATGAAAGTAAACAAGGACTTCAAGAAACAATAGAAAAAAGTGAACAATACAAAAGTACACTTGATAGTCTTAATAAAATTAAAGACGAAGGTGGAACTCTTACTAAAGAGCAAAACCAATTATTAAAAGAAAGTCAGCAATTATATGACAAGGCTCAAAAGAGCATCGTTACATATAATACAAGAATATCTGAAAGTAAACAAGGATATGACAAAACACAGACTTCTTTGCAAGAATTAACAAAAGAATTAACATTAACTGCCGAGAAGGAAAAACTTATTGGTAGAAACAATCATTTAGATACTTTCAGAAATGAAATATCTCAAACTGATGAAAAATTTAGTACACTAAGAAACAGTATAAAGAATTTTGATAATTCATTAGAAGGTGCTGTAGAAACACAAAAACACTACACAAATCAAATTCAGAATACTGAAAATTTAATGACTGCATTAAACGGGGAAATGAAAACTACTCAATCAGAATTGAATGGGTACAAAGATAGACTTCGTGATGTAAGTAAAGAATTACAAACTTGGGAAAAACATTTATCTGAAATAGATGAAAGTGATGAAACATATACTAAAACAAAGAAAACTGTTTCAGAACTAAAAGAGGAATACACAGCTTTAAATACTGTAGTAGAGTTCCATGAACAAAGAATGAAGGAACTTTCAACAGAATATAAACAAGCTGATAATTCATTAGGTCTATTTGGGAGAAAGATTGCTGAAACTAAGGATAAAATAGAAAAACTTTCAAAAGGTTTTGAATTTGAATTAGTTGACAACAGCATAAAGAAACTTGCAAATGGAAGTATTGAAAAACTACAACAGGAACTTAAAAATCTTGAAAATGATTTTAAGGATGTAACTAATGAAGTTAAGGGATATGAAAATACTCTTAGTGGTTTAGATTACAAACAAAAATATCTTAACCAATCATTAACTACTGCAAAAGAAATGTTGTCTAAGTATGAACAGGAGATAAAACAGCAAAACCAATCTACTAGAACATATATAGATACATTATCACAATTAGAACAACAATTAAAAGAAAATGCTAGAATTGGGAAAGAAATGGTTGCTAATGGTGATGGTAAAGGTGCTGATAAGCAATTACAAACCGTAAAAGAGTTTAAAGAAAAGTACGAGCAAGTTAATAAAGAGTTTGCCGAACACAATAAAAAACTTAAAGCAAATGAGAAAAGCTATAGAGAAGTAAAATCTCAAATAGCATCTTTAAAAGGTGAATTAAGCGAAACTAGTAATAAAGCAGAAAAACTGGAAAGAAGTTTAAGAGCAGATAAGATTGATAGAGAGTTATCTAAGGTAACTAGAAAATTAAGTGAATTGGATAGTGAACTAAGATTGGCTACATCAAAACTTGAAGGTTTAGATGCTGTGTTTGGTAGTGTTGCTGTAGAAAGTGCTAATATGGCTAGAAAAATTGAATTATCCGAACAGGCATTAGTTCAATTATCAGCTAAAAGTAATAATGTTCAAAATGATTTAGATAAACTTAAAGCATCATATGATACTTTAAATAGAGAGTTAGAAGAACATAAAAATAAACTTAAAGGACTTGACTATGGTGATGCTGGATATAATGAAACTGTTGTTAAAGTAACTAGATTAGAAAATGCTATCAATGAACTTGATAATGAGATAAATCAACATGAAAATAACTTAAGTCAATTAAGAAGTGAACATAATAACCTACAAGCCGAGATAAATGAAACTACTAGAAGACAACAACAATTAGAACATTCAATGTCAGCTCAAAGATTCAATCAAATGGGAAGTACTTTACAACAACTAGGTGGAGTTTTCCAAAGTGCTGGTATGGCATTAATGCCTTTAACATTAGCAATAACTGGTTTAGGTGCTGGTGCTGTTAAAACTGGTAGTGAATTCTATCAAGCGATGTCGCAAGTACAAGCTATTTCGGGTGCTACAGGAAGTGAATTAAGTGCTTTAACTGATAAAGCGAGAGAATTAGGTCAGCAAACAATTTGGACAGCAAAAGATAGTGCCGATGCATTGTCATACATGAGTTTAGCGGGATGGGATGCGTCCCAGATGTTGACTGGATTGCCACAAGTCCTTGCCCTTGCTAGTGCAGGTGGTACTGATTTGGCAAAAACTTCGGATATTGTAACGGATGGTCTAACTGCAATGCGATTGTCAGCCGAAGATGCTGGAATGTATGTTGATGTTATGGCAAGTACAATGGCTAACTCAAATACAAATGTAGAGCTAATGGGCGAAACAATGAAATATGCTGGTGCTGTAGCTGGTACTTTAGGTATTAATATGCAGGATTTATCATTGGCAATAGGTCTAATGGCAAATTCTGGAATTAAAGGAAGTATGGCGGGGACATCCCTTCGTGGAGGTCTTACAAGGTTAATAACACCAACTGACAAAGCACAAGCTGTGATGAAAAAATATGGTATTGAAGTACAGAAAACAGCAGATGGAAACGTTGACTTAAGAGCCACAATGGAACATCTACAAGATAAAATCGGTGGATTAGATGTAAGCACACAATCAATGATTGCTAAAACAATCTTTGGTCAAACTGCAATGAATGGTTGGTTATCAATCATAAATGCAGATGCAGAGGCTTTTGATGATTTAGCACTTGCTATAGATAATTCAAAAGGTTCAGCTGAAAGAATGGCAGACACTATGACTGATAATCTTTGGGGAGATTTCCAAGAAATGAAATCAGCTTTACAAGAAAGTTTGATTTCTATATTTGATGCAATAGAACCAACTTTAAGAAAGATTACACAAGGCATAACAAGTGCGATAGTTTCAATCACTAATTGGTTTAATAAATTATCTCCAGTTATGCAAACTACAGTTGTTGCTTTAGGAGCAATAACAGCAAGTATAGCACCATTATTATTAGTGGTAGGTATGTTTGTTAATACATTGGGTGGAGTAATGACTACTATTGGATTATTTAGAGATGCATTGGCAACTTTTGCACCATTATTTGCTAACTTGGCTGGAGAAACAACTATACTAGGAACAACAATAGCTGGTTTAGGTACTAAACTCTTATTGTTAACTGGAATATTTGGAGCTGTAGCAGTAGCTGGTGTTGCATTTTGGAAACATATGCAAAAAGATTCTATAGAAGGAATGGACAGTATCACCAAAGGAATGAGCGACAAAGCCAAAGGTTTAGTTGAACCATTCTTAGAGGCAAAAACAAATATCGACACAGTAATGTTACAAATGTCAAATAGTAACATAGCTGTAACAGAAGATATGGTTAGTAGAATGGAAGAAAACTTGGGTTCAATGGTAGATACTACTGAAAACATTCTTAAGAAAAGTCAGAAATCAGCAAAGAAAATAATATCACAGAACATGAAAGAACTAGCTGGAGCGAGTGAACAAGAAGTTTCCACAATGACAGCTAGAATAGATGAAATCTACACAAAGAAATTACAGACAATACAAGAAAAAGAAAAAGCTGTACTAGATATACAGAAGAAAGCACAAAAAGAAGGTAGAGGTTTATTAGTATCTGAAAAAGCAGAAATAGACCAACTTCTTAAAGACATACAAAAAATGTCGATAGATGCAATGAGTACAGTTAGTACAGAAATAAGTGAACTTGAAAAAACTTTAAATGAAAAACGAGCAACTTTAAATGCTGAAAGTATTTCAGATGCTGTAAAATCAGCACAAGAAAAAAGAGAAAAAGTAGTTAGTGAAAGTAAGAAAGAATATGAACAGCTATTAAACACTCAAAAACTTCTTAAGAATGATATGACAGCAGAAGAAAGAAGTAAGATGGAAAAACTTGTCGAATTAGCGAGAGTTAAAAAAGACAATTTAATCAAAGTTGCTGATGAAGAATATGCTAGTTTAATTCAATCTGCAAGAAGATTGGCTAAAGAACAAGTTGATGAAATAGATTGGGCAACAGGCGAAGTAAAATCTAAGTGGGAAGTATTTACTACTGGATTTGCACAAGGTTTTGAGAAGATTGCTGGAGATTGGGGTTCGGGTCTAAGAAAATGGACACAAAATGCCGATAGTTGGGGAACTAGTCTTGAAATAATGAAACTTAAGTGGGATAGATTTTGGGCATCCGACAAGGATAAAAAAGTTATTGATGATAAGATTGCCAAATTGGAACAACAAAAAGAAAAGATGGCGAAAATCAATGATGAAGTAATTAAATCTTACGATAGAATTAAACAAATGCCCGATGATATTTCTTCGGTTGCATATAGTTTAGACCAAGTTCTTATCAATAACTTAGGCGTTACATTAGCAGAATATGCAAATGATGTTGATGGGCATTTAACGAAAACTAAAGAAGATTTTGCATCATTACCACCCGAAGTAGCTACTAAGCTAAAAGAATACAATGATATATTAATACAAGCTGGTGTTAATGGTGGTACAAAAGATTTAGTTAAGTATATTCGAGGTGATTTAAAAGCCATAAGAGCCGAATTTAATGACTTGCCCGAAGATGTAAGAACTAAAATTAGTGCTATGGAAATCTATTTTGAACAATCAGCAGAAAAAATTAACAATATAAGTTTTGGTGATTATGTAAGAGCTGTTCAAAGTGATACAGCTTTAGCAGAAGAGGTATTCAAGAAATTACCGAAGAGTGTTCAAAAAGCACTTGATGATATTCCTAAAGACCAATGGGAATTAATTCTTAGACATTTTGAAGAAACAGCTGTAACACAGCTAGATTCGACAGCTGAAAAAATTGAAGAAGGTAGTAAAAAAGTTGGAAATTCAATTAAAGAAGGATTAGAAAGTAAACAAGAAGAAATTGTTGGTACTGTAAAGGAAACTAATGATAAGATTGTTGAAGAAACTAAATCCAGCAAGGAAGAACAGAAAAAAGCGAGTGAAGATAATGCGAAAGCACAAGTCGAAGGTTTCAAAGGTGGTCTAAAAGATTTACCGACAACGCTTAAAGATGAACTAGCAAATGCTGGTGTTGTAGTTCAAGAAGATGGACAAATAATCGTACAAAACATGGAGCAATCGGGAAGAGATAGTATAAATGCTTTCCTAAAAGAGTTAAGTAATCAATTACCCGAATTAGACAGTATCACAAAAGATATTAGTGATAGATTAGGTGGAATTGATAGTGTACGATTAGGTGGAGTTACTAAGCAATTATCAGAAGTCAATAAATGGCTAGGTACAGTACAAAAAAATGCTATAGTAGCTTATGGCTCAATGCAAATTTTAACTAGATTGCCTTTTGGTAACACAACAAAAGCCTTATCTCAAATCAATCAATGGTTAATGAGAACTACAAATAGGTCTAAAGCTACAGCTACAGCTATGAAAAATCTTACTAACTTACCTTTTGGAAATACAACTAAAGGGTTGAGTGAAGTTAATCAATGGTTAATGAGAACTACAAATAGGTCTAAAGATACAACTACAGCACTTAAGAGTATTACAAAAGTTACTTTTGGGGTAACTACAAAAGGGTTGAGTGAAGTTAATAAATGGCTTAAGAATAATGTAACTGTAAGTGCTAATAAAACTAGGGATGCATTAAGGAGTATAACAAATGTTACTTATGGTAGTGTTACAAAAGGGCTATCAGAAGTAAATAGATGGTTAACAACAGTTAAAAATACAGCGAGTTCTACTAGAAGTGCTTTATATGCTGTAGCATCAACACAAAGTAGTGTAAGAACAGTAAGATATGCACTAGAAGGTGATGGTGTAGATTTAACTCAACCTGCTGTTGTAAATTCACCTTTAGCAAGGGATAGTTGGTTAGACTTTGCAGATATAACTAAATATAAAACTAGTGGTGGTTATTATAGCCCAACATCAATAAAAAGCAAAGACAGCACTGACGAAAATAACAACAAAGAAGTAATTCAAGCATTAGTAAGACAAAACGAACTACTTGTAAAACTTCTAACAGCTGATAATACAATTAATGTTGGAGTTCAAGTCGATGGTAGACAAATAGCTAAAGCAAGTGCAAGATATATGAATGACGAAATAAAGGCTATTACTAGAAGAAGTAATAGATTAGGAGGTATAGTTTAAAAAATGTCATACAAAGTAATTTATGCAGATAAACCCTTGCATAATTATGTTGACATTCATAATGTTTCTAGGACTGTTTTACCCAACAGGATAAACAGTTCTAAAAGCATACCTAATATGAATGGTTCACATTATGTTGGGTATCGTTATGCAGAAAGAGAAATAGTATTAAGTTGTAGTCTAAAAGCAGATAACAGAAATGATTTAGTAGATGCTATGAAAGAATTAGCTTATATATTAGATGTACAAGTACCTCATCGAATGATAATAGATGATTCTCCAAATACTTTCGTGTGGGCAGTATTAGAAGGAACTACAGAAACAGAAAAATCATTCGGTAGGGTGTCTAAATTTGATTTAAAATTTGTTTGTTACGACCCTTATGAGTATTCAATGGAATTAAAAAGTACTGCAAATCAAATACAAGCTGTTGATGATGGGTATTACGATGATAACATACAAATAGGTGAAGGTGTAGATACAGAAGTAGATTATGAAACCAAAGATTATATCTATGGAAATGAAGTTGATAAAACAACACCATTTGTTATAGAAGAAGAAATAAAAGCACCTAAATTAACAAATACAGATGAATTGCCTTTGGCTAAAAAACAAATAATCAATTTTGTTAACAATGGTGGTGTAGCAACTTATCCAATTATAAAAGCACAATTTTACGATAGAGCAAATTTCTTTCAATGTACCGATAATTATGGAAGAACAGTTTTAGTTGGTAGTCCTCCAAATATAGATTTACCAAACAAACCACCCGACCCTGTTGTATTAAATGATACTTGTACAACATTACAAGGTTGGAATACAGTAGGAAATGTACTAGATGGGGATGTAGTTAGAACCATAGATGGAAGTTTAACTATCAACAAAAATGGATATGCAATCACTTGTAGCAATTATGGAAATGGTGGTGATAGTTCTGAATGGCATGGTGGTGCTGGAAGAAAAAACCTAAGTAGAGAAGTAAAAGATTTTAGAGTTGAAGTTGAAATGGAACACGCAAGTGGTGGTACTTTAAATATGATAAGTTCTTCGGGTAACTCTACTGGTGGTAGTGGTGGTTCTGCTAGTACAAATGCAGATGGCTACTACACTATTACAGCAGTTCCTTCACTTAATCTTAGAAAAGGTAGAGGAACTAACTATGGAATATACTTAAGTATACCAACAAATAAAAGAGTGTATGTGTCGGATATAAGTAATAAGTGGGGAAAAACTACTTATAATGGGAAAACAGGATATATATATATGGCTCACACTAAATGGTATGGAACTGCTAATACTTCAAGCAGTTCTACTACAACTACTAAATACAAAACAAATGCAAAAATAAATGTAAGAAGTGGTAGAGGTACGAAATATAAAATATATGGTCAAATACCAAAAGCCAAAATAATATCAGTATCTTCTATATCAAACGGTTGGGGATATGTATCATATAATGGAATGAAAGGTTATGTATATATGAAAAACTTAACCAAAGAAACCACAAAAACAATCAGAAGTGAGATTGTTCCATTTGCAGATGAAGTCAACTCAAACGAAACTAGAGAAGATAGAATGGGTAGAGTGGAGTTGTACGGATTCGACCAAAATGGAAATAAATTATTTAAAGTTTTAATGAAAGATACTTCTTCATTCTATGAATATTCTGAACCCGAAATGTACATTGGCTCACATCTTGTTGTTAGTGATGGATTAAGCACACCAAATGCTAAAACTGTAACAGTAACAGAAGATGAAAAAAGCGTAGTAAAAAAAGTCGACAGTGGTCGATATGGAAACTGGAATGAATTTGATGGGAAATTCATAATTGAAAGAACTACTAAAGATGATAAACAATACTGGAATTTAAAAGTGCAAAAAATGAAGAATGATGGAACAGTAGAAAGAGAGTTAACAAGTGGCACTCTAAGTGATTCTACTTATCCAAAAGGAGCACTTGCAAACATAGTTATATGGTTCGGTAAATATAAAGATGATATACCAGTAGATGTACAAAATATCTGTAATATAAAAGTAACAGACATAGAATTAACGCCACCATTTGTGGCAAATAAACCAATCTTTGATATTGGCGATGAATTAATAATAGACTTTGAAGAACAAGGAGTTTATTTAAATGGAATTAGCCACCTTGAACAATTAGATATTGGTTCGGAGTTCTTCAAGATACCAGCTGGACAAAGTAGTGTTACTTGTAGAACAGATACAGATAATATGTCGGTCTTTGCTGAATATAGAGAAAGATGGTTATAAAGTCTAAGAGCAATCCTCTTAGGCTTTTTATTTTTAAACAAAAAGGAGAGAAAACTTGTGATAAAAATTATCAACAAAGCCTATGAAACGGTTGCTTTACTAAATCCACATGGAAGTATGGGTAAAAACATACCTTATTTTGATGATGAATACCATCAAAATCTCAACAATGGTTCTGAAACATTAAGATTCAAAACCTTTGGTGGAACAAAACAGGCTAAACATCTTGTAATTGGTAATTACATAGCTTATACGGACTTTGATGGAATAATTAAATTATTCCAAATAATTGAAGTAACTGAAAATCATTCGTCAGATGAATATACTATAGAAGTATATTGTGAGATGGCTAGTATTGAATTGATTAATGAAATAGTAAGACCAATGACTGTGGTTAACTCAAATCTAAAGTCATTCCTTCAAACAATACTGCAAGAAAGTGATTGGGAAGTAGGGTTATTCCCCGAAAATGATTTTCACGAAATAATTGACTTTGAAGTAACAGAATATACAACAATATATTCTTGTATAGAAGAATATGTAATTCAAAAATATGGTGGAGAAGTCGATTATAGAATTGAATTTGTAAATAATAAAATTGCACATAAATATATAGATATATACAAAGAGAGAGGTAGAAAGTACGAAAAACTATTCTACTACAGTAAAAATATGAGTTCTGTCACAAAGAAAGTAGATAGTTCAAATATTGCGACAGCATTAATTGGAGTAGGAAGAAACAATATTACTTTCAAAGATGTATCAGCAAGTGACAAACCACTTAATCAAGATTTTATAGAAAATAAAACAGCGTATGCTAAATGGAATGTTGGTGGTTCACACATAATGGGTGTGTTTAGGTATGAAACTGATAGCCCATCCGAACTACTTATAATGACTAGAAAAGAGTTAGCTAAAAGAGCAGAACCACAGATAACTTACGAATTGGCTACAGAACTTTTAGATAAAAATATACATTTAGGGTCTTATGTTGGAGTAGTAGACCATGAATTAGATATTTATGTCAATGCAAGGGTAACAGAATTGATAACATCTAAAACAGATAGTACAAAAAATGTTTGTGTATTATCAAATTTCAAAGAGGTTAGAACTAAGATAACTGATTTTACAATGAATGATGTTATAAACAATATTAAAGATTATCTAGCTAGATTGGAAACAGGGATATTAACCCAAAATGCAATAGATAATATAAAAAGATATTTAACAGAACTGAAATTAACAAAACAAGAAATAGATGATTTATTTAAGAAATTAAATTTACCAAATGAAGGACAACCCGAACCTCCAGCACCTCCAACAGATAATGATTTTTGGTCGGGTGATGATTTGGAAGGTGAAGATAAAGATGGTGTAGAGGAAGAAACACCAGTAAAGCCACCAGTAAGTACAATTCAAGATAAAATTTGTGAGAAAGCCAGAGATATAGTTAAACTTTGTGATAATTCTAAGGCTTGGTATTCGCAATGGTATAGAACGATTGATTATAGAAATCCAAAGAAAATAACAAGTTCGGGAGAAAGTAGTTACTTAAAAAACCATATAGGAAAGTTAGGTTGGGACTGTTCATCATTTGTAGGTTGTTGTTATGATTATGCAGGTATACCAGATTTAGTAGATAAGGCTTGTAGTTCTGGGACATTGATACAAGCATTAAATAAGAAAAATGCAATATATTGGAAGTATACAGATGATAAGAATTTAACTAAAGCTAGAGCTGGCGATGTAATAATGTTTGCCAATAGTTCTGTAACCAATGTTAGTGATTTATCTACTCTAACAGCTTGGAATAAAACACATCATACAGCAATTTATCTTGGGAATGGAAAGGTAGCTCACGCAAGAACTTATAGTAAAGGGATTGCTATAACTGATGTTAGTACAACACTTAATAATACAGCATTTTTCGCTAGAATAAAAGACTTACAAAATGTTTCGACTGATGGAGGAACAACAGGAGGTTCAACTGGCTCAATAGGAGGAACTACGGGTGGTACAACTGGTGGTATAGTAGAAATTGATGGTAGTGTAGAAACTACTATGTGGAATTACCTTATAGAGAAAGGTTATTCTAAACAATGTACAGCTAGTATAATGGGTAATGCCTATAGAGAAAGTGCTATGTTGCCTACAGCTGGGAATACTAAAGGAACTTCATACGGTTTGTTCCAGTGGATGCACGAAAGAAAAACAGCTTTAGAAAATTATGCTAGACAAAAAGGAGTATCAGTTAGTAATGCTAGATTACAAGTAGAATTTATGGACTACGAAATAAGTGGTGGAGAACCATATACAGCTGGTCTATTTAAAAAGAGATATGGAAGTTTAGAAAATTTTAAAAAGTTAACAGATATAACCGAGGCAACATATGGATTTGAAAGATGTTTTGAAAGAGCGAATGAAACTGAAAATGGATATTCTAAAAGATATAAATTTGCACAAGATTATTATAATAAATATGCTAATCAATCATCTAGTAATGTTAATGCAATCACAGGAACAACAAAAACGATTGCTTTAGTAACTGGTAAAACTTATTCTTGTGAAACATTAAGTTCATTGACATTTACATTACCTACTACTGTAACAAGTAGTTTTAACTCTAAATTGATATTCACAACACCAGTTAATGCAGACCCTATGAAAATTAAACATGGAGCAAATTGCTGGTTAAAGGGTAGTGATTGTATAAATGGAGCATTAATACCACAAGCAAATACTAGATATACAATAGAGTTTAAAAAAAATACTAGTTCAAGTATATTGTTAGATTATGTAGGAACTGTAACAAAGGTAAGTTATGGTGGGTCTTATAAATCGCATGGTGGTTTTACTAATGCAACAAAATTAATTGAATTAGCACAAAGTTATTATGATGTAAGAAGTAAATTTAAATATAATACTACTACACCAATTTCACCATTTGCAAGTGGAACACCTAAAAGTAATAAAAGTAAATGGTATACTGGTGGAAAATATCACATAGACTGTTCAACTTTTGTTAACCAATTATATAAAGGTAGAGGATATAGTAATAGTATCTATGCAAATATAGATTACACAGTAGGAAAAAGTACACTATATTCTTGGGGAGTAGATTTAGGTAGATATGCATCAACACAAGCACAAACTTGTATGGAAAACGGATGGTATCTAGCAGATATAAAATCCAAGTCAGATTGGAGCAAACTGAAAAAAGGTGATATTGTCTTTTGGGGCAATCGTAGTGGGGATGCCAATAGAGCAGATACAGTAGCTAAACGTTTTATGCAAGTTGGTCATGTTGCTATAGTAGGTTCGGTAAATGGAACAGATGTAACAACATATGAAGTATCAACACCAACAGGAGTTATACTAAAAAGAAAACTTGCCGACAATACACCCGACAAAATATTATTTTTTGCAAGAGTGAGAAAATAGTTCTCACTCTTATTGATTTAAGGAGAGAAATATGAGTAAAACTAAGAATGAAAATATAGAAGTAATAGTAGAAGATATTGGTGATGCAATCATACCCGATTATGACGATTTTGAATGGGATGAAGATTTATATGGAGAAGATGCACCAACACAAATTATAGAAGGTTATCAAGATAAAGAAATTGTCGGTGGTAACAATAGTGATAATTTACAAACAGCATACATTGAATACAATAGTGATTTTGAAGAACTTGTAAAGTTATTAACTACAATAATTGAAACTGGAGAATATACAGAAGAGCACAAAGCTACTGTTAATGCTAAAAATGGAGAATATGATGAAAGTTATTCAAAAGTAAAAAGAGAAATAAGTAAAGCACAAACAGTTTCCTTACAAAATCAAATCAATGACATAAAGAGTGAAATGCTTACAGGAACACAAAGCGAGATATTTAATGCATTAACTAAAAATGGTGCAGTTCAAGGTTTGTATCTTGATGATAATGGAGATATATATATAAATGCACAATTCTTACAAACTAGAGGAATGTCAATAGTAAATAATAATAATGAAACTACATTAGCTATTGATGAAGAAGGAAATCTTACTACAAGTGGAGATATAGTCGGTGGCACAATTACAGGGGCAATAATGAGAGCTATGAAAATCGATACTAACGAAGTTAATATCGAAAGTGCTGATGGTGGTATGACAATTAAAGGAGCATTGCAAAAGTTCACTGATGAAAATGGAAATGTTAGGATATTAATTGGTAAAGATACTGACGGTTCTTTTAAATTTATGCTTTATGGAGAAAATGGGTCAACCGTTTTAATAGATAAGAATGGAATTAAATCCGAGGCAATATCTGCGGGAACTATAAAAACAGAGCATTTAACTCCTAACTCTATATCCACAAAACATCTAAAGACGGATGTTATGGAGGCGATAGATGCAAAGGTTGAGAATATGACTGCTGATAAAGCTACAATAGGTCAACTAAATGCAACTAATGCAAACATTGGTACTTTACAAACAAATGTTGCAAAAATAGACAATATTTTGGCGGGTAATATTACATCAGAAAACATTCAAGCAGGTTCTATTACATCAAAAGATTTAGCAACTGGAACAATAACTGCGGGTAGCGGAATTATTGCCGATGGTGCTATTGGTTCTGCTCAAATATCAGAAATAAATGCTGGAAAAATTAATGGTGGTACTGTTGATACTTCAAAAGTTACTGTTGCGGGTGCTAATAATCATTTAAAAATTCAAGGAAATAGGTTACAAGTATTCCAAGGAGTAGGGTCACAGGCAAAAGAAAGAGTTTCTGTTGGAGATGTTAATGGAGATGGAACAGTTTATGGTCTAAGAGTTAGAGGTGCTGATGGGAGAACTGTTCTTATGGACGAAAACGGAGTTAAATCAGAAGGTATTACTGATGGTTCTATTACAAATGATAAAATATCAGATGATGCTAATATTGATGGAGCAAAAATAAATATAAATTCTGTTATATCTAAAATAAATGAAGATGGGACAGAAACAATAAATGGAACAAAGATAGAAGTCGATGGTCAAGCACTAAACACAAAATTATCTACAATAACTATAAAACAAAATGAAGATAGTGAAAAAATATCACAAGCACAATCTCAAATATCTGCAAATACTCAATCTATTGGTTTAAAAGTTGATAGTCAAACTTATCAAACAGACAAAAAGAATATGACTTCGCAGATGAATAAAAATACTTCTGCAATAGATGTATTACAAGGGCAAATTGCTTTAAAAGTGGAACGTACTGATATTGAAGATGCTGTTACCGATGCAAAGAATGAATTAGATAAAGACATAAAAAATCTTAGCAAGAGAATAGATGATGTTTTAGCTGATGTTGGTGGAGCTATAGTTGAAGGTGCTTTAGATGAAGCAAAATGTAATATTATAAGTAACACAGTAACTCAATTAAATACAGAAAAGGCTCAATTATTAGGTAGATTTGAATATTTATATTCAAATAGTGATTTGAACGGAACAACAAAAACAAACTTACTAAACAACAAAAATAACTTTGTTACTGCACATACAAATTTAGTAGATACTATTGAAAGAATAGTAGCAGATAAACACATAACTTCAAGTGAAAAGAATGAATATAACAATAAAGTAATTGCATATTCAAACAGTTTAACTGTATTTGTAAAAATACTTGATGAAAGTTTACAGGTTATAACAAATAATAAAATAACTTCTGCAAAAGCAGAAATAAAATTAACTACAGATGCTATTACTCAAAATGTATCAAACTTAACAAAAACAGTAGAAAAAAAAGCAGATGGTTCAACAGTTAATGTGCTTAATAACAAAGTAACTACTCTTGAAACTGGTGTGAGTGGTATTAATTCTAAAGTAGAAACATTAGAAAATAAACAAAATACTGTAAGTGGAAAAGTTACAAGTCTTGAAACTTGGAAAAAATCTGCAGAACAAAAAATAACAGATTCAGCAATAATAAACACAGTTAAATCTAGCACCACTAATGGAAAAAACACCTTTGTACAACAATCTGATATTACACAACTAAATGATTCTTGGACTGCTAAATTTGATGATGGATATAGTCAAGGGGTTACAACCATAAATAAAAATGGAGTAACTGTAACTGCGAGTAACGTAAAATCAAAAACTAACATGAGTGCAGATGGATTAAAAATAATTAAGACTGATACTGGTGAGGAAGTTTTCAAAGTTAATAGTGATGGTACTTTATCTATAAAAGGTAACATAACTGTTACAGGTGGTACAGTTCCTGCCAATAGTTTAAGTGGAACTATATCTAGCAACCAACTTAATTCGTCTATAACATCGGATATAAATACTGCTAAGAATAACGCTAGTTCAGCCTTAAATACTGCTAATAGTGTTAGTGCTACTGCTAACTCTGCATTATCTACTGCAAAAAATGCTCAATCAACTGCAAATAGTGCACAGAGTACTGCAAATAATACAAACAATATACTTAACAATAATAAGGATAATTGGTCTAATGCATATAATAGAGTAAAAGAGTGGGCAAATGGAGCAGTAACTGGTTCAACTAGTATAAATGGTGGTATGATAGCAACAAATACTGTCACTGCAAACAAAATAGCAGTAGGTGATTTTAACAACTACTCTCAACTTCAAAAGGGTAGAAATTTAACTAATACATATGGAAACGCGATATGGTCAGAAGTTAATGCCGAATGGACAACTTCAAACGCGTACTTCCCACTTACATTAGACAATACTGACAATGCTTTTAATGTTGGCGACAAAATAAATATTAAGTGTTCGGTGTGGGTTAATCAATCTGCTAACCTCCCAATTGGAGTTTGGTTCTATGATAGCAATAAAACCAATACGGGAAGTAATACATCAACAAAAACAATTAATGCAGGTTGGAATCACTTAGATTTTGAACTTATATTAAATCATGACAGTATAAAGAAAAGTCCGTATATGCAGATTTTAATTAAAACAGAAGGAAATTCAATTGCAGTAAAAGATGTTGTTATAACTAGAAAAATTTCTGGAGAAATGTTAGTTGACGGAGCGATAACTGCAAATAAACTTCATGCAGATGCGATAAATGGTAAAAAGATAACAGGGGTAAATATAGTCGGTTCAACATTTAGTAGTACAAGTGGAAACTTCAAGGTTTTAAACGATGGTACTGTAGATGCAACTTCATTATCTGTAAATGATGAAATTTCAACAGAAACTCTTACTGTACAAGAAATTAATAACTCTAAATACCAAGCTGTATTGGATAGAAATGTAATTATTAATATAGATAGTGGCGGAACAAATAGTGCTAGTTTTACGAGTGGAGCAACTTATAAAAGTATAAGTGCATTTTTAGATGCCTGCCCAAGATGTTTAAACGGGTACACAGTTACACTAAATCTTTTAAGTAATATAAATGAAAATGTTGAAATAAATCAACTTCACTCTGGAAGTTTAACTATAAACATGAACGGAAAAGTTATTTATGGATATGTTTTCTTAGAGGGTGAAAGTACTAGATTTAGAATTTATGGTAATAAATCGGGTTCTACTGGTGGCTCTACTTTTGGGTCAATAATGCCGAATATTGGTATGACACAAGCAGGAGGTTGCTATTCTATGGTTATCCATAGTACACAAGGGTTTTTCTACGACTTAAAAGTTTATGGCGGTAAGTCGACGGATAGTAATATAGGCATAAGGGTTGCCAACTGGGCAAGTGCCTACCTAAGTGCAATTCAGTTCATAGGTTGCTATAATGGATTAAGAACTTATAATCTTGGTAGAGCTTATATTTCTTCAAGTTCGGGAACTACGACAAGTTATGCTTTCTCTGCTTATCACGGGGGGCAAGTAATATTAAATCCTACAACTCAAGCAGGTAAAGCAGGGGCAACTTCTCATGTATTTATCAGTAACAACTCTACTGTAACATCAACAGGTGTTACATGGTCAAGTTCCGCAGTATCTGGTTCAAATACAAATAGTTCTACAACAAAAGTAGAGAAAACAGTAACTATAAATTCTACATTAGGAGATTCTTATAGAAGTACAACATATAATAGCTGGAAGAAGGACTCAACTGTAAGACAGGGAAATTATGGTTATGGAAATTGTGAGGGTTGTTGGTTCTATGGTGACCAATTTGTACCATATCAAAACAAAGAGATTACTAAAATAGAAATTACAATTAAAAGACAAGCAGGTGGTGTAGCTGGAGCAGTAACTCATACGTTAAAAATGCACAACCATGCAACAAGACCTTCTGGTAGACCTACGTTCTCAACTGCTTTAAGCAAAAACTTTAGTTTGGCAACAAACAACAGTACAACTGTAGTTTTAACTACTACTGCTGAAATAAACGCCTTTAAAGCAAATAAAGGTTTTGGATTAGTGCCAACAGCTCAGAACTCAACTTACTACTCTGTTTGCTCGGGTTCTGCAACAGTAAAAATAACATACAAGGAATAGGTGATAAGATAAAATGGAAATTGTAGTTGACAAAACTCAAAAGGAAAATATCGTCTATATCGATGATTGTACAGGAGAGAAATCTCCTAGTACAACATCTTTAGACAACAAAAAAGTAACTTTAGAAAAAATGTTTACTTTTATTTGTAAAGATTTGGTTTTAGCACAGTATACAGAAATACAAGATAATACAGATGAAGAATTTTTGGATTTTGACGAAGAAGAGTTTACAATGATACCTTCAAAAACAGACCTAGAATTAGAAATAGGTTTAATAGGGCAAGATGTTATTGCATCAGAAAACCCAGTAAAACACTTAATTGTAAATGAAGAAAAAGCTAAGAAACATAATACATCTTTGTCCTGCAATCAAGACAATTATATAAATATAATTGCTGGTGCTTTAAAGGTTGCCTGTAATAAAATAGAGCAACTCGAAAAAAAGGTTGCAGAACTTGAAAATAATAAATAGAAGAAAGGTTTAGGTGATAGTATGAAAATATGTATAGACGCTGGGCATTATAAAGGATATAACCCAGGTGCAGTTAAAGGATATTGTGAAGGAGATATTGTCTGGAAAATAACACAACTTCAAAAGAAATATTTAGAAGAATACAAGAACGTAGAAGTTGTATTAACTAGAGCTGATATAACTAAAGACTTATCTCTGTCAAACAGAGGGGCTAAAGCAAAGGGTTGCGACTTGTTTATAAGTAATCATTCAAATGCATCAGAAGTGGAAACAGTAGATAGAGCAGTTATAATTTACCCTTATGATAACAAAAATAATTCCGATGTTCTTGGTAAAAAACTTGGGAAAGTCATTACTGATTTAATGGGACTAAAACAGAATTATCAAATTTATCAAAGAACCTATAAAGGTGGGGAGTATTACGGAGTTATGAGAAGTGCAAGGGCTACTGGTTGTCCTAGATACTATATAATAGAACATGGTTTTCACACAAATAAAGCTGTTTGTAATTGGTTGTTAAAAGAAGGTAATTTAGAAAAATTAGCTAAAGCAGAAGTTGAAGTTTTGGCTGACTACTACAAACTAGAAAAGAAAACAGTTGAAAAACCAATAACTCCACCTAATGAACATAAAGTGCCTTTTATAGTTAGTGTCATATGTGATACTTTAAATGTTAGAAAAGGAGCAGGTATTTCTTACGAAAAAGTTGGAGAGTTAAAAAAAGGTGATGCCTACACTATTGTTGAAGTTTCTCCTAACAATTGGGGTAAACTAAAAAGTGGTTTAGGTTGGATAAGTCTTGGAGAAAAATATGTTGTAAAAAAGTAATTAATGATACAGTTAAATCAAGTCAAGATTATATTCTTGACTTGGGAGATTGTGTCATAACTCAATACTATCAAGGCGATGCAACAGGAACTAAAACATCTATAGGATGTACAGGAAAAGAACTTACACCAAATAGAAGTTGTGCATCACACAATATCCCTGTAGGAACTAAAGTATACATTGAAAGCCTAAAGGGTGTAATAAATTCAGATGGCATATTTATAGTCGAAGATACTGGTGGGCATGGGTTCGATTTCGATATTTTCACATCTAAGGAAAATGCCACAAAGATTGGGAACAAGTGTAGCAATGTAAAAGTAATCAGCTGGGGAACTGGTAAAACAACTTGTAGCTATACATATATAATTGAATATTTTATTAAGCAAAACAGAATACATAATTACACTAAAATATGGAACAACTATAAAAAGAAGGGGAAACTTATTAACTTTTGGAAGTTTAATGATGAAGATAAAAATATAAAAAAGAAATCTTGGTATAACAAGATTTAGAAAGGACAACAAAATGCAAATCGAATTAAATCTATTGTTAGAAGTTACATTTGTGGCATTGTTAGTAAAGCTAGTAGTTGGGCAATGGACACCACCAATTCAAAAATCAGCACAAGCTATTATGGTGTGTGCAATAGGAAGTTTAACAGGAGTATTTTTAAATACATCTAAAGAAGGAATAATAGTTGGACTTGTGGCAAGTGCTTTCGCTTTCTATGGAAAAGAATTAACAGATGCTTTCTTAACAACATATGGAGAAATGAAAAAAGTAAAAGTATGGGATGATAAAGATTAAATAAAATCAACATTTTAAATAGGATTATTGAATATTAATATTCAATAATCCTATTTTTATGGAAAGGAAAAACAAATGGCAGTTTATAACAGAATATATTCTAAAAAAAAATGGGATGAAGTAAATAAATACAATAAAAACCTTATGGAAGATTATTTATTGGAACTAAAATCTCAAAAGAAATCTCAAGGGACTATCAATCAATATAAAAATGATTTAAGAATAATGTTTATTTATATATTAGACGAGCTAGATAACAAGGAAATATATAAGTTAAAGAAAAAACATTTTAGAAACTATCTAATGTGGCTTTCTGATAAGGGAATGTCAAATGCGAGAGTAAATAGACTAATGAGTGCATTAAGAAGTATGTTAACTTATGCATCAGATGAAGAAGATTATGAAGATGAATTAGAAATAAACTATGCTCAAAAAGTCAAAGGACTTCAAAAAGAAAAAGTAAGAGAGATAGTCTTTTTAGAAGATGAAGAGATTGAATATATATATTCAAGATTAATGGAGAAAAGCAAGTATCAACAAGCGTTATTAATATCTTTGATGTATGATAGTGCAGGAAGAAGAAATGAGTGCTATCAAATTGAAAAAAACTTTGGAGAAGTAGATAAAAACTTTACCAACACAGTAACAGGGAAAAGAAACAAGAAGTTTAGATTGCTTTACAGAACAAGAACTAGAGAAACATATAAAATATTAATGGAGCACAGAAAAGATGATTGTCCATATCTTTGGACAACTAGGCAAAATGGCGAAATAGTTCAAGCATCATATGAAACTTTATATGCTTGGGTTATCTCATGGAGAAAAATCTTAGCAGAGAAGTTTGAATATAAAGAGTTTAATCCACACAGTTTTAGGCATAGTGCATTGGAAAACTATGCAGATGGTTCACATTATGTATGTAGAGAACACCTAGATGGAAAAGCATTAACTTTAGACCAATTAAAACTATTGGCACATCACGAAGATGTATCTACTACAATGTCATATTTAAAAGATAAAGGTGAGGATGAATTATTAAGTGCATTTGGTATTTAGTTTTACATTTTATATACTAAGTGTAAATAATTAGTTAAAAGGAGAAAGATAAACAATGATTAAACAAGAACTTTTAAGAGGTCAGTTTATTACTGTTGATATGAATAAAATGAACCGAAAAATTAACAGTAAAGCAATCTACAATCAAAGAGATGTAAAAACAGCTGTATTGATGGCTGAATTACAAATGGATGGTGCATTAGACATTACAGATTGTGTTGTAATAGCTGAAATATTAAAGCCAGACGGGACTACTGTAACACAAAAAGCACAAATCATTAATGCTACAGCTGGATTAATAGCTGTAGGTCTTACAGAACAATGTTTAAGTGCTGTAGGAGAAGTATTGTGTGAGTTAATAGTTCAATCAGATGGACAAATATTATATTCACCGAAAATATCATATGTGGTGGTAGATAATTTATTTGATACAGAGGATATTGAAAGTACAGATGAATTTCCAGTATTAAATGTTCTTATCGCAGAAGTTGTAAAAGTACAAAAAGAATTGGAAATACTAGAAACAACAATAACTGCGAATGAGAGTGCAAGAGAAACACAAGAGAATCAAAGGAATGAGAATGAAGAACAAAGAAAAGCAGATGTTCAAGGGTTTAAAAATACATTTGAAAGTATAAAAAACACTCATTCTGAAAATGTAAGAGAGATACAAGAAAAAGTAAAAGAAGTTAACAGTAAAATTGAAGAAATAAACTCTGAACTTGATAGTGCTATCGACACAATCAATAATAACATTCAGATTGTAAATAATACATTAAATCAAAAAGTTGGAGAAGTTGACAGTAAAATAGAAGAAATAAATAGCACAATACAGAATGTCAATAGTACTTTAGACGAGAAATTAGCATCTGTAGATACATCTTTAAAAGACAAACTAACATCTGTAGATAAAAGTCTTAGTGAAAAAATAGTCGAGATTACTAATTCAGTTGATACTAAATTATCAGAATGTGATGATAAAATATCAAGCATGAACAGTACTGAACAAGCAATCAATAAAAAAGTAGATGCTAAAATCACTCAATTAGCTAGTAAAGAGCAGGAACTTACTAGTAGTGTTAATTCTAAAATCACAGAAATGAATAATACAAAACAAACATTAACTAGTGAGGTAAGTGCGAAAATATCAGAAGTTAATACAACTGTAGAGAAGTCTTTAAAAAATATAAATGACAACTTAAGTACTAATACTAAAAAAGTTGATGTAAAAATACAAGGCTATGACACTAAAGTATCAGAAGTTGATGGTTTGATAAGAGATGTTAATAGTTCAGAAACTGCTAGAAACCAAGCAGAACAAAGTAGAACTTCTAAGTTTAATGAGATAATAAATGAATTAGAGATAACTCAATCTGACATAGATGAAATAATATCTATGGTAGGAGGTTTATAATTATGATAGATAATTTATTTGGAGTTTCTAAAGAATCATTGCCAAAAAATATAGCAAAAATAAAAACTAGAGAGATTGAAGAGTTACAAAGAAAGTTTGTATTTAATATAGAGTTAGGAAGTAGTATATCTAGTAATATAATAGATACTGGAGCAGTATTTATAAAAGGTGATAAGAATACAAGTATCTTAAATGTTAATGTAAGTAAAGATAATAGAGCAGTTAATTTAACTGGCTATACAATTACTGCAAATATTAAAGAGGGGTCTAAAAAAATTGTAACAGTAGTTTGTACAATATTAGATGAAACAGCAGGTTTAATCCAAATAAATCTGCCAAATACACTTGTAGATGAAAGAGGTATAAATACATTTGAAGTAGTTCTTCAAAAAAATGATAAAATAATCGTATCTCAACAGTACACATATAAGGTCTTAAACTCTTTAGGAGAAGGAACTGTAGGAGAAGAAACGGAACTATCTACGCTTCAAACTTTAATACAACAAGTACAAGATTCAAAAACAACAGTAGATACAATAACACAAGAGTTGGAAGTAACTCAATCTGACATAGATGAAATAATATCTATGGTAGGAGGTTTATAATGAGCAAAAACATAAGAACTCAAACAGGGAAAATAATAGGGAAAACTTTAAATAGTTATCATGCTAGAACAAAGTCTGCTATAGACAAACTTAAATTCAAAGAGCAATATCAAGGAAGAATTATAGATTGTATAGTCGGAGAAGTTGATGATAATTACATAGAAACTCCGGAAACTGATTCTCCTATAGTTAAGTTAGAACACTCTAAAGAAGGTGTTATAAAAGTTCCTACTATAAAAGGTAAAACTATTTTAATTGATGCAGAAGGAAATGAAACAGACACACCCGCAGAGGGATGCAGATTAGTTTCGGTTGGTGAGAATGAGGATAATAAACTAATAATTTTATCTAACAATTCAATGATAGACAACTCTAAAAATAAGTTTGGAAGTATAGATATAAATACAGGAGTAGAGCAATTACATAATAACACTTGTATTATAAGTGGCTATAATTTAATAGATACTGACATTGGAGTAATGAAATTATATGACACAAATTTTAATATGTTAAGTGGTACAACTAATTACAACAATGTAACAAAAAGATATTACGATAAAAACAAAAAGTATCTAGGAGCAAATAAAACTGAAAATGCGTTTTTTGTCCGTTATAGATGCTTGACAGTAAATAATTTTAAATTTGAAAAAGATGCAGGTAATTATATTTTTAAATCAAGTGATACTGATAACAAACTTTATCAACAACATAAAACAGAAATTTTATTGGATGAACCTTTAAGGTCTTTGCCTAATGGTGTTTGTGATGAAATAATTGGTAATAAACTAATAAGAAGAGTTGGTACAATGTTCATAGATGGCAGTCAACATTGGGGAGCAACTCAGAGCTATGATTTAACTTACAAGTTCGGAATGGGGATGCCTCATAGTATAGTAAAGTCAACTGTTATTATGACTGATAATATAAGATACACCCAAAAACTAAACCTTGAAGAAGAAGGAAGTAGAACTCAAATTTGCATATATAATCATCAAACACAAAAAGAAATAAGAGTTTCGTTTTTGAAGTCTGATTATCCTATGATAACAAACAATGCAGGAACTGTCGAGGAATATTTTAAAGAACATCCATTGTTGCTACTTTATGAACTTGCAGAGCCAGTAATTACAGAATTACCAAATTCAATAACTCTACAAGGTTTTGACGATACAACAATGTATATTGAAAATGAAATAACACCAACAGTTCAATATGGTTATAATGCTCTAATACCATATAAAAAAGAACTTAAAACACAACAACAAGAAGTAGAAACAAATACTTTAGATATAGAGCAAAATATAATACCATATCTTATGGATATGGAAATGAATCTTATGTTAATGGAGGACTAATAAATGTCGCAAAAAGATAAGGTTAAAGAATTAGTGGGTAAGGGTTTAAACTCTTACCACACCAAGGCTTTGCAACAAATAGAAAGAATAGAAAAGAAAAATAAAGAACAAAATCATAAAATAAACATTTTAACGGGTGAGTTAGATAAAGATTACATAACTAAAACTGCAGAAGGTTCTGTAATATCATTAGACCACTCTAAAGAAGGTATGGTTTATCTTGATGAATTACAAGGCAACACATTGGTTAATTATTGCACCGATGGTTCTAAAGAATTAACTTTAAACGGAGATATAGATGCAGAAGGAACTTTTGTTACTACAACAGAAGGTGTTGATAATGGAAAAGTTGATATAATGTGTGAAGGGAATACATTGGTTAATCTAATTAAACAAGTAAATGGTTTTGCTTACACATATTATCCTTTAACAATAGGAGAAATATATACATTGATTATTGAGTTTACATCAAATTCTGAATGTAGTTTATATATTGAAGAAAATATCACTTGGGCAAATTTATCAACAAGTATAAGTGGTGTCAAAAATGGATATAACAAATTTGTTGTAAAACTTACAATACCATCTAATTATATTGGTACAGAAAAAATTAATATTACAAACAGAGTAAATGGTATTTATGATGGTAACGTTAAATTTACTGATGTAAAACCTATTTTATTAAAAGGTGATTGGACTAACAAAGAAATGCCTACAGAATATTTTGAAGGTATGAAATCTGTTGGAGAATGTGAAGATAATAAAATCGAAATTTTAAGTAATAATGGGAATCTATATAAGAGATTAGAAAATTCCCACTACAAAGTTTATGGTTCAACTGTAACTATAATAGAGGAAAACGAAAATGGTTTTATTTACAAAGCAGAAGAATGGGATATGGGGTTATCTTATTTAATAAGCACAGAAGGTTTATTTAAAAATAAAAAATACAGATTGTCTTGGGAAGGAAATAATAATACACCAAATGCTCCACTACTTCATTCAGATGGAATAAAACTTTTAGATTCAAATAAATCATTTAAAGAAATTATTTCTTGGGATGACTTTGATTATTTAGAATATGACTTTAAATTACCAGATAGTTTTGAACAAGGAGATATTTTGGAAATAAGGTTTAAAAACGGTGCTTTAAGTGTTGAAAATGGTGCTTGTAATATTTGTATTAATGAAATAGGAGTTGCTAAAAATACAGTTATTAGTAAATTGAATAAAAAAGAAATTTCATTAAACGAACCATTGAGAGGTTTACCAAGTGATAAAAGAGATAAATTAGTTAAAATAGGTGGTAAGTGGTTTGTTGAGCGTAACTTTAAAGAACTTATTATTGATGGTGTTAATTTTGTAAGTCCTTTTATTGCTACAACAGGGTATGAAAAAACTGTTCGTATTGGTGTAGATATACAATCTATAAAAGCAAAACCAGCAGGTAATGGAGCTTGTGTTACCTATCCATATATTAGAGATTCTAATGCAGATACAGAACACATAAGACTAGATGGAACTGTGCCATATGGTAATTTAGTAATATGGGTCAATCGAAGTAAATTAAAATCACTTGATGTTGTAGGGGCAAATGATTATTTTAAAAACAATCCTGTAACTGTAATGGTGGAACTAGCTACTCCAACATATGAACCACTTGAAGTTGAACCAACATTAAACACTTATAATGATGTAACCCATATATCAAATAACAGTATAATTCCATGTACTATGAAAATCCAAAATACTGGCTACAATGCAATAATTAAGCCTAACACTTTATATACAGTAGCAGTAGATACTAATAAAGGTGGAACTATTGGAATGAATTTAGGTGGAGTAAAAGGAACTACAACTAACAATGTTCTTAAATTAACTACTCCTGCAACTTTAGCAGATGATTCATTAAGACTGTATGGAAAAGGGATAAATGGTTCTAAAGTTAGACTTCTTGAAGGAGATAAGACTAATTGGATTCCTTCTCACTTTGAAGGTATGAAATCAAGTTTTGAAGATAAAGTTCAAGATGATGACACTTATAAAATGGAAATTTTAATGAATAATGAGAACTTATTTGATAGTTCTAAGTATAGGTTAGCACAAAGAGGTTCTGTAGTGGTAACTTATGATGAAAAATCAAAAACATATACAGTTAATAATACTGGAAGTAGTGATGGCAGACACCAAGGAGATTGGGGAGCAAGTACATTTTATGATTCGGCAGGAAAACCAGAAAGTCGTGAAAATTTATTGTTTTTAAAGTGTAAAAAAGGAGATAAAATTTCCATAAAAGCCAGAGGTACTTTTTCTAGTATATATATTATGGAAAGAAATAATTATAACACTACAATGAAATCTTTCACATACGATAAGCAAGAAGTAGTTCATACAGTTTCACAGGAATGTACTACAAGACTAGAGATAGTATTTATACATCCAACTTTAGGAACTGTGTTTACAGTTAAAGACATACAAGTAGGTTATTTAGATAATGTATTTGAAAATTATATAGATAATAAACACAATAAAATACAATTTTCATCTATAGAACCATTAAGAGGTGTTGGAGATTTCAAAGATAAATTTGTGTTTAAAGATGGTAAATTGATGATAGAAAGAAATTGTAAAGTAACAATACTTGATGAAACATTTAATTATACCAACTGGGGAAATGGCAGTCAAGATGGATATTTTACTTGTCATGCTAATAATTATTTACAAGGCGAATTTGTTTTTAATCAAAAAAACACAATATCTAAAGAATTTACAATAGGTGGTGGATTAGGTCAACAACAGACAATCGGTTATTATAAATCTAATCCACATATTACAGTAAGAACTACCATTGCAAGTTCAACTACTGAATTTAAAGAATGGGTTAAAAGCAATAATATAACTTTACTTCATGCACTAGCAGAACCAACTTACGAAGAAATTCCATTTGAACTACAAAAAATAATTCTTGAAGGATATGAAAACGGAACATTATTTTTCGATACAAATATACCACCAACTTCAACAGTTACTTATGCAGGGGAAACTCCAATAGTTAAATCTGTTAAGTTGAATAAAACCGAAGTTTCAAACAATACTGTAGATATAAATGATAATATATTACCTTATCTTATGGATATGGACTATAGAGTAGTAATGCTACAACTAGCAACAGAGGAATTAGAAGGCGAAGTAAGTATGGCAAGATTGTTCGGAGGAACTTACGAAATGCTTAAGAGAGATATACTTTCAAAAAGATTAAGTAGACAAGAATATGGCTACAGACTTGCAGACTACTTCAATGCAGGAAAACTAACAGAAGAACAGGTTAGAGAACTGGAGGAATTAAGATAATGAGTAGAAATATAAAAGAAATAGGAAAGGAACTTCTAGGTAAGAGTTTAAACTCTTACCATAGGAGAACTGGATTAACTCAATTAGAGAAAAATAATAATATCCAAGATGGTATTCTTAATGGGATATTATCTCAAATAGATGATGCCTACATAGAAAAAACAGAACAATCAAATGTAATACACCTTGAAGGTAGTGGAGATGGAGTAGTTGTTTTAGATGGCATTAAGGGGAATGCTTTGGTAAATTTAGCAACAACAGATAATTGGAGAGAGGGTAAAGATTCAGATACACATAAAAAAGTAGTTATAACAAGCCCTACTTCTTGGAAGAAAGTGTATAAATTTTTTCACTTAAAACCGAATGCCACATATACAATTTCTGTAAAGATAACCAATAATTCAGATGCTACCACAGGCAGAATGTATATGAGATATGCCCATAATTCAAGTGCTAGTACAACTGGTGGTGCTATTGGAGATGGACAAACTGGAGTGTTTAATAAGAAAATAACATTAGATGATACAGGTTTACTGTGTCTTACCTGTGAAAGTGGGGTAATGACAGGTGATATTATCTTTGAAGATTTACTATTACTTGAAGGTGACTGGACTAATAGAGAGTTACCACCATATTTTGAAGGTTTACAATCATCTTTTGAAGAAAAGATAAATAATGAAGGTAAATATGAAATCGAGATTTTAATGAAAAACAAGAACTTAATTGATGTTTTTCAAAGTGTTGATGAAAATGTAAAAGGTATACAATGTCATATGGAAGATGGAATTTTAAATTTAAATGGGGCATCAACTGGTCAAGCAGATTTTAGTTACATACCTTTTTCACACGAAATACATCTTTTAAAAGGCAAAGAATATAGATTAAACTTTGAAACTTTAAGTAGTGAAAATAGTTATAATCTTTATTGTAGATGTGCTTACAAAGTTACAAAAAGAGATGGAACTATCCAATGGTTAGGTGGTACTATTGAACATCCTTTAACATCTTATATTATAAATGGAGATGAAGTTGAAAAAGTGTCTAGGGTAAGAATGCACAGTTTAATGGAAGGTGCTATATTCAATAATTTTAAAGTACGTTGTCAATTAGAAATTTCTGATACATTTACAACATATGAAAAACCAAAACAAAATAAAATAAAACTTTTAATTAATGAACCATTAAGAGGTGTTGGTAATTTAAAAGACAGATTTGTGCTTAAAAATAATAAATTGATGGTAGAGAGATTTTACAAAGAAGTTGTTCTAAATGGAACTGAAGATTGGTCAGTATGGTCAAATCAAAACAACGAAACAACTTTAGCATTTTATTGTACAAGAGATATGCAACAACTCGCTGACCTAAGTGGAGTGATGTGTGATAATTTTATTGTTCAAGATATTGTAGGGAAAACGATGGATTGTATAGATATAGTTAGAACACATTATCTACCAAGATTAAGAATATCTAAATCTAAATTAATTACCCAAGACACTAATGGATTAAAACAATGGTTGCAAAATAATCCTACCAAAATACTATTCCAAGTAATAGAACCTTATTATGAAGAAGTCCTAAATGAATATGGAGAGCCAATCATATTAGAAGGATATGAAAACGGAACTATATACATAGATAGTACAATAGTGCCAACTACTACAGTAAGATACACTCCAAAAATGGAATCCATGAAAGCTGTAAAAGAAGTTAATAATAATAATATTATGTTAATCAACGATATAAATGAATCAATTATTCCTTATATGATGGAGATTGATTTTATGATAATGGAAAAAGAAATGGCTACAATGAGCCATAATAATAATAATAATAATATAAGAATAATAGGAGAAAAAAGTATGACAAGTATGCAAAAAAGAACAAAAGAAATGTTAGAAAGATTAATAAAAGGAAAATCACTTACAAAAGAAGATGCAAAAACTAGAGTAACAGTATATTTAAATGCTGGTAAAATAACAGATGAACAAGCAGAAGAGTTAATGTTAACAATAGAAGAAGTTTATGCTTAATATAAAAGGATATTGTCACAATTGACAATATCCTTTTATTTCATTTCCTTCTTAATGTTATGTATATAATATATTTTAACCAATTATATTCTTTAGGAAATAATGTGGCTTGTTTATAACTTTATATCCTTTTTCCTCTACTTCTCTTTCTACATAATCTAAGTAATCATCTAAAAATTCTTCTAATCCATTTGGATATAGAGTATAAATTAGTATTAAGTCTGCTCTACTCAAATGCTTGTCCCCATTTACTTCATCCTTAAATAAGTCTATAAGTCTAAGATTTCTAGCATCCTCCACTTTAATTTGGTGTTGGCGAGGTGTTATTGGTAATTCATATTTTGGTTCAAATTTGTTTTCTAGTGTGTTTATTATTGTTTGTTTCATTTTGTTTTAATCTCCTGTTTTATATATATTTGTTGTGTTTATTACTCTTTTATATTAACATTTTGTATATACAAAAGTCAATAGTTATTTTGAATATTAATTTT
>ENA-OPVY01000054-OPVY01000054.1-human-gut-metagenome-genome-assembly--contig:-NODE-54-length-94915-cov-7.210131_pt1 | contig 94915 bp, 78 predicted proteins | sample MGYA00241503_ERZ501998 | MGnify/ENA primary metagenome ERZ501998 (study PRJEB25962, sample SAMEA2042107) | human gut metagenome | biome: human gut; feature: human-associated habitat; material: faeces... | reverse complement strand
TGGACACCCTTGCCTTCGGCTATATCCTTCCCACTACCGGGCGGATTCGGGACTTTAACCCGTTAGAAACGTGCGCCGCTAGGCGCACAAGTAGAAGAAAGGACAACCGTATCCCGGCTGTCCTTTCTTTTATTAGTTTATTATTATATTAGGGAAAATATGAAAAATCATAAAACCAAACTATTTTAAATACTTATAAAAAATCCTTCACTGATGCATAAATGCCCTCTGCATCAAGTCCATATTTCTTAAGCAAAGCTACAGCAGGACCTGACTCACCAAAGCAGTCCTGTATACCTATTGTCTTTACCGGTGTTGGAGCCTTGCGCGAAAGTGTCTCACATACTGCAGCTCCAAGTCCTCCTATTACAGAGTGCTCCTCCACAGTAACCACCCTGCCGCATTCCTTGGCTGCGGCTACAACAAGTTCCTCATCAAGAGGCTTGATAGTGTGTATATTTATGACCTTTGCATTTACGCCATCTGCTGCAAGCTTTTCTGCCGCTGCAAGTGACTCTGCCACGCACAGACCGGTAGCTATGATAGCTACATCCGTTCCCTCACGGAGTGTAACACCCTTTCCGATTTCAAATTTATACTCTGCATTGTCATTTATTATCGGTGTTGCAAGACGGCCAAACCTCATGTATACAGGGCCCTCATACTCATAAGCTGCCTTTACGGCGGCTTTTGCCTCTATATCATCACTTGGGTTTATTACAACCATGCCTGGAATTGCTCTCATGAGTGCAATATCCTCGTTGCACTGGTGGGTAGCTCCATCCTCTCCTACCGAAATACCTGCGTGTGTCGCACCGATTTTCACATTGAGATGAGGATATCCAATAGAGTTTCTCACCTGCTCAAACGCACGTCCTGCCGCAAACATGGCAAAGGAACTGGCAAAAGGCACCTTTCCCGTTGCTGCGATTCCTGCAGCGATACCCATCATATTGCACTCTGCGATACCACAGTCTATGTGACGATCTGGAAATTCCTTTTTGAAGATGGCTGTCTGTGTGGCAGCCGCAAGGTCAGCATCAAGAACATATACGTCATCGTGCTCCTTTGCAAGCTCTACAAGTGCATTTCCGTAGCTGACACGTGTGGCGATTTTCTTTACTTCTGACATAATGCTTCACCTTCCTTTCTCAGATCCTCCATGGCAACTGCATACTCCTCATCATTAGGAGCCTTGCCATGCCAGCCGACCTGATTTTCCATGAATGAAACACCCTTGCCCTTTACGGTATGTGCTATAATTGCCGTCGGCATACCCTTTGTATTTCTTGCTTCTTTAAATGCGTCAGCAATCTGATCCATGTCATTTCCATCCTTCAGATCAATCACATGGAAATTGAATGCCTTGAATTTCTCACCAATAGGATATGGTGAGCAAACCTGATCCACCGGTCCATCAATCTGAAGTCCGTTGTTATCAACTATAACAACAAGGTTATCAAGTCTTCTGAAGCCCGCAAACATAGCAGCCTCCCAGACCTGTCCCTCCTGAATCTCGCCATCGCCGAGAAGTGTATATACTCTGTAATCATCATTTGTAAGCTTTGCAGAAAGTGCCATGCCCACTGCCGCAGAAATGCCCTGTCCGAGCGAACCGCTTGACATATCCACACCCGGGATATGCTTCATGTCAGGATGTCCCTGCAGATATGATCCCAGATGTCTGAGTGTCTTTAAATCCTCAACCGGAAAATAGCCTCTCTGCGCAAGTGCAGAGTAAAGTCCCGGAGCCGTGTGTCCCTTTGAAAGCACAAAACGGTCTCTATCCGGCTTTTTAGGATTCTTTGGATCAATGTTCATCTCCTCAAAATACAGATATGTAAATATATCTGCTGCAGAAAGTGAGCCGCCCGGATGTCCCGCCTTTGCAGAATGCACAGCCGTGACGATACCCTTCCTGACTTCATTTGCTGTAATCTGAAGCTCTAATTTGTTCATTTTGTTCTCCTGTTAAATCTATGACATGAAATAAAATATTTATACCTGTCTTTGGTTTATAATATCTAACTAATCCCCAAATACAGCTCTGTAATCAGCCTGGAACTTCTCGATTCCCTGATCTGTAAGTGGATGCTTTGTCATCTGCTCGATAACCTTGTAAGGAATTGTTGCGATATCAGCTCCTGCAAGTGCACAGTCTGTGACATGAATCGGGTTTCTGATTGAAGCTGCAATAATCTCTGTATCATATCCATAGATATCAAAAATCTCTGAAATCTGTCTGATCAGCTCAATGCCCGGCTGGCTGATATCATCAAGTCTGCCAAGGAAAGGTGAAACATATGTAGCACCTGCATTTGCAGCAAGAATTGCCTGATTTGCTGAAAAAATAAGAGTAACGTTTGTCTTGATGCCCTCTGATGAAAGCACCTTGACAGCCTTAAGTCCCTCAACTGTCATAGGAATCTTAACTACCATGTTTGGATGAATAGCTGCGATTTCACGTCCTTCTTTTATCATACCCTCTGCATCAACTGTTGTGGCTTTTACCTCTCCGCTTATCGGTCCGTCAACGATAGATGTGATTTCTTTAATTACCTCGTTGAAGTCTCTGCCCTCTTTTGCGATGAGTGAAGGGTTTGTTGTAACTCCACAGATGACTCCCATATCGTTTGCTTTCTTAATGTCCTCGACATTTGCTGTATCTACGAAAAACTTCATTTAAAAATACCTCCGTCTTATATGATTTGCGTTTGCTTTTGTTTGCTGATATAAATATAACACTTCAAAGAAAAAAATGCAATAGCAAAAGTAAATAAAAGTAAAAATAAATATAATTAAATGTCATTAAATAAAAAAAAGCATAAGCAATCGAAAGCACTGGCTTTATTTACCTATTTGAGTTATTATATATTTATGCAATGCTTTGTGATAAAAATATGTACGCAAAAATACAACAGAAATCAAAAGAAAGAGGAAAATCTATGCTGCAATTAGAAAGACAACAAAAGATTCTCGATTATTTAAAAGAAAACCGCAAGGCCACCACCAATGAGCTCAGCGAGCTGCTTGGTGTATCGACCACGACAATAAGAACAGATTTAAACCAGATGGATAAGGAAAAGCTTCTGACAAAGACTCACGGCGGTGCTATCTACAAGGATAAAACCCATGACATGACTGATTTAACCTCGAGGGCCTACCTGTTCCATGACCGCGCCCTGGAAAACAAGGAAGCTAAAGAGGAGATTGCAAACGAGGCGATAAAGCTCGTAAGTGACCATATGTGTATATTCCTTGATGCCAGCTCCACAGCCTACACTCTCGGCATGAAGCTTTCAGGCTTTACAGAGCTGACCGTCATCACCAATGGCATCAATCTGGCTTTAGAGCTAAAGGATATCCCGGGTGTCACAGTCATCCTGACAGGCGGTATCGTAACCAGCGCATCCGCTTCCATAGAAGGACTGCTTGGCGCTGATTTACTCAAAAAGATACACACAGATATCGCGTTCGTGTCAGCAAGAGGCTTCTCTGTAGAAGACGGACTGACTGATTTCAGTATATACGAGGCTGATTTAAAGCACATGTGTATCAAGGCCTCCGCTAAAACTGTGGCTCTTGTAGACCACACCAAGTTTGATACCACATCCATATCAAGCTATGCATCGCTTGATGACATCAATATGGTAATCACCGACTCCGGTATCTCACCTGAGACAGCAGATATATATGAGAAGGCAGGCACTGATATTGTTATATCCGGAATATAAATGGACAATATGGCCATATAAAAATATAAGTACAAATATAACTATAAATATAACTATAAATATAACTGTATATATAGATCCATTAAAAATGACACGCAACGTTTTACGCTGCGTGTCATTTTATAGTTGTCTTATACGCTTAAAGCATCAGACTATCTTATATGCATTTCTGCCATTTTCCTTCACATCATTGAGCACTTCATCCACCGTCTTGAACAGCTTTGAAAACTCATCCGGCACCTTTACATCCGGGGCGGTAACATATGCCTGTGATACAGTCAGATACTCATCCACCTTAGAGCTCTCATGAAGTATCTGTTTTTTGGCAAGCTCAAGTCTTATATGCTCGGCTATATTTTTAATGATATCCTCATCCGTTTCCTGCAGGATTATGTAGAATTCATCACCATAGAAATGATACCCCATTCCCTTATCTTTGATGCTCTCATTTATTATGGATGACAATTCTTTTAGCACTGCATCACCGGTGACTCTGCCACTGTTTCTGTTAAATGACTTGAAGAAATCTATATCCACTACTCCAAACGTGATTCCTGCACCATCTGAATCCTGATTTTTGCTCACAAGCTTTTCAAAATCGTTTCGCATCTTGAACTTATTGCCCATGCCTGTAAGCATATCTGTGTAGTTGAGTCTGACTGCCTTACGGCGCTCATACTCAGTCTCCTGAAGCTGAAGCTTAAGGTCGATTGTATCACCAAGACGCTTTATCTGCTCCTTCACCTGCATAGAGTGGAGATTTGCGTAATATACGCACAGCTTGTTGTACGCCTCTGTATCACCCATGGCGCTCTCATATTTCATCCACATCTTGACACAGGTCTTCTGGAAAAACAGATTTTCTGTTTCAATAGCAAAGCGTTCATACTCCACAATAACCTTTTTCCATGCATCGAACTCCCCCATATTCATAAATAGATTGCAAAGGCTTAGTATCTCAAGCACATAATTGGCAGAATTGATATTGTTTATCGCACCCTCAACCAGCTCTTCCACATGATCTCTGACCTCATCCTCATTTCCCATCTTCCATAGCATATGTGCCTGTGACATATCTATCAGAAATCTGTTTTTATCACTGCCAGCTATCTCATTAAAGAGTATCGCGTCAGAAAGATGCTTTTCTGCCTTTTCAAACTCATTAATTCCCGTGTATGATATGCACAGATTCAGATGAAGCATAAGAAGCTCCTGATAATAGCTATCCCTCTCTCCATGCAGCGGTGGCTTGCACAGCTCCAGTGCTTCGTTGAAATATCTGATAGCCTTTTCATACAATCCAAGCTCCATATAGAGTGAGCCTATATTATTGTTTACAAGCATGATTATCTCTGTTGAACCCTGCTCCACAGCTACATCCATAGCCTCTAGGTAGCAGTCAATTGACATGCTTAAGTCTCCAATAGATGCATATATGACTCCCATAAAATTGACAGTCTTTGCCATCTGCTCATATGCGCCACAGCTCTTATAAAGACCGGCTGTCTCCTGTGCCTTATTCTCTGCCAAAAAAAGCTTATTCTCGCCAAATAAGGCTGCTGCCTCATCCATACATCTGTCTGCCTTTTGCAATATACCCATAAAAACCCTCCTATAGATGACAATACAATCTATTTCTCAGCAAGATACTGCTTATATCCAACCTGTTTCAGTTTCGCATCCTTTGCTACAACCTGAGCCTTCATATCTGCTGTATACTTTTTGATTTTCTCAAGGATTGCATCATCACCTGCTGCGAGTATCTTTGCTGCAAGGATTGCTGCATTTTTCGCACCGTCAATTGCAACTGTGGCAACAGGCACTCCAGGTGGCATCTGCATGATTGAGAACACTGCATCCATTCCATCCAGATTCTTTCCTGAAAGCGGTACTCCTATAACAGGAAGTGCAAAAAGCGCTGCACACATTCCCGGAAGTGCTGCTGCCATTCCCGCTCCTGCTATTATTACCTTTACATCTCTATTCTCAGCGCCTCTTGTCCACTCAATAAGCTCATCCGGCTCACGGTGTGCCGAGATGATGGTGAGCTCATACTCTATGCCGAGCTCTTCAAGCATATCTGCCGCCTTACTCATCACCTTTAAATCTGAGTCGCTGCCCATAACTATTCCAACCTTTGCCATTTTATCCTCCTTATATGTCTAACAATTATTTACTTTCTGCATCAAGCGTATCGAGCGGTTTGTTCAACTCTTCTACGCCCTCAAGCACAAATCTGCCATCTCTTATTATATCACATGTTGAGCCATCGTGTCGAATAACTGTGATGGCTCCAAGCTCATCATATGGTATTGTGATATCCGTGTGGCAGTTGAAATATGCCTTTGATATATCCTCTTTTCTGCGGATGGAAACTGAATTATCCCTGGCAATGATTGCTTTTCCGTCAGGGTTGTATGTCATATTGTCCTCATCGTATGTGTAGCAGGTATCACCCACCGCAAAGTGCGGTCCTGTCTTCTCTGCTATGAGAATAGGCATCTTTGCTGCGATATCGTATACTCTCGCCATACGGTAGGCTGTCGTATTGGTGCCTATGGCAAACTCACCCATAGGCAGTGTGTCGTGATGGAAAAGTACATTGTCAGATATATACTTTTTGTTTTCTTCCTCATCCTCAAAATTGGTGCATGTATATTTATCAATCATGCCATCCTTAAAGTCGATTTCCAGATTAAGGAAATTAAGCTCATTGAGATATACCTGACTGACATGCAGCTTGCCGTTTGTGCCCTCTAACACCGGTGAAGTAAACACCTCTCCGACAGGGATATTTACATCAGCCACACAGTTTTCAAAAGCCGTCTCCTTTGAAGGCTCCTTAAGCTCATGAATCTTGACATACAAGTCTGTCCTGTTGCCGTTTGTACCGACGATATGCACCCTGTCTGCTGTATCGAGCACATCTATGATTTTCTGCTGCATATCTCTGTAGAGTGCATAATCAAGAGTATTAATCTTTACAGTTTCCGTAAAAATCTCCTTATAATCAGGTCCGATTGCAGCACACGGATAGGCAATAATCGTAAAGCTTCTGTCCTCGCTGTGAATATAGCTGTTCATATACCGTGAACGCACACCTGTCATATGGACTACAAGCTTCTGCTGCTCATCATTAAAGTGCGCAGCCTCCTTCTTTGAAACCGGAGCAAACGGCTCCTCTCCAAATATCTCTATGACAGCCGGTCCTCCACATTTGCATGCTACATCCTTCATTCTCTCAAGTGCATTGTGCATGCACTCAAGACGATACTCCACATATGCCTTGTCAAGCCACAGTGCCATATCCTCCTTATGGTCATAGTCAAACTGCTTATTGACCGATGTGGAAAATGGTCTCATGGCAGGCTTCATACCCATTTTCTCAAAATTCTTTAATGCTGCTCTTATCATACGCTCAAAGCCAAGCGGATAAAGCACCTGAACCACTGACTTCTTTGAGATATCCTTGTTGCAGGTAATAAAGCCAATGCGGTATCCTTCTGTATAGGTATCTGCCATAGCCTGTATCTCCTCATCTGAAAATGAAGCCAGATGTGCTCTGCCGGCGCGCTCATTCTCTCCGACATACAGTCCGTAAGAATACAGATAATCATCATTTGACAAATCTGCCTCATTTACAAGCTCTGTATAGTAATCATAAGCCGGGTCAAGGAGTGCTCTGTTGTCATCCTCTGCAAAAATTTCCTCATAATCATGCATGAACGAATATATACAGCCCCTTATCTCATCAGGACTCAGCTCATTGGCATTCTCAAAATAATTGTAAAGCTCTACAATAAGCTCTGCATAAATGCAGAGATATTTTATATCTCCCTGAAAGATACGCGTGATGCTTCCGGCAATTTTTGCATATACAGCCGATAAAAGCTGACCATACTCATCTCCGAGCACCTTTACGGCGTATGCCGGGTTGGCATAGCTTTTCTCGTAATTTTCTTTATCAAACTGTGAATAGAATAAATCGTTAAATTCCTTATCTGCGCTATGGTTTTTAATAGTGTTGATGCACTTTGCCGCACTTCTGAAATAATCTGCAAAAGCCGGCTCTATCGCAGGCTCTCTGATGATCTGCTCTATCCGCTCCTCCACAAGCTCTAATCGCTCTGCGTAAAGCTCATTGGAGAGTTCATAAATCTCTTTATAACTCATATATCCCTATAATCTTTCTATTTTATAATTCAAATATTCATGACAGTTTTATCGCACTATTGATATAATATGTGCTAAATAATAAAGCCGGCAGCATACGTCCCACCCCAGCTGAGCACCGCTATAAGTGCAAAAAACACTGCCAATCGTGGAAATGTCATGAATGATTCCTCATCAAAGAGGCTTCTGATGGCAAACCCGAAATCTGCCAAAGATATGCCAAGCATCAGTATACCGGCACTGCCATAGTACATAGACAGATTGCCATCTCCTCTGAATGCCGCATTCAAAAAAACTATATATACAATCTCTATGAGGATAGCCACAACAAGTGCAGCTATCCCCCTCTTAGATTGCTTCTTTTCCGTAAACTTATACCTGTTACGTTTTCTTCTGCCAAGCAATTTATATTCTCCTATTTGCAGCCGTACTGCTTATAGTACTCATCTATAGCTGCTTTGATTGTGTCATCAATGACTACTCTGCCATCATGCTCTCTGTTGTAGAGATACTCTGTAACCTCTGCCATTGTGACGATTGACTTGCCCTCAAAGCCGTACTTCTCATGGATTTCGTCGAGCGCGCTTACCTTGCCGCCCTGTCCGACTTCCATTCTGTTAAGGCTCACCATAAGGCCTACGATTGTAACATCTGCAGCTCCTCTTACCTTTGGAACTGTCTCCTCCATTGATTTGCCGGATGTGGTGACATCCTCTATCATAACTACTCTGTCGCCATCCTTAAGCTTGCTTCCTAGGAAGCCTCCCTTGTCTGCACCGTGGTCCTTTGCCTCTTTTCTGTCTGAGCAGTAGCGCACCTCTTTGCCATAGAGCTCATGGTATGCGATGGCTGTTACCACTGCAAGCGGAATTCCCTTGTATGCAGGTCCGAATAATACATCAAAGTCATCTCCGTAGTTTGCATGGATAGCCTTTGCGTAGTACTCTCCGAGTCTCTTAAGCTGTGAGCCTGTCACATATGCTCCCGCATTCATGAAAAATGGTGATTTACGGCCGCTCTTTAATGTGAAATCACCAAATTTCAGCACGTCACTCTCTACCATAAAGTCTATAAATTCGCTCTTGTAGCTTTCCATTGTATGTTAATCCTCCTGTGTGTTTTTCTTTAAATTATCTTTGTCAATTTTACCACATTGGGGCGTGCTTTTCAACGTGGAAATATTAGTTGTTTTTGCGGCTCTGTCATACATAGACAATCATAATAATAAAAAGAAATAGCATCCCACACCGTCCAAAGTTTAGGATGCTATTCTTATAACATTTTAGCACTGAGGGCAAATCGGAGTCATATCCGATTCACTTTCTAAGTAGATTAGACATGAGGGTACTTGAGAAATCAAGTACCCTTTTTTAATTAGATATACTCACTTGTGTTTACGATCACGCCGTCATATACCGACTGCTTTTTGATAAACTCCGCAGCCTTGTCCACATCTCTGCCGTTTTTGTTCCAGTCCTTTGTGAACTCAACTTTGTCGGCTGCAAGCTCCTTCTCCTGCTTTTGGCTGATGAGCAGAAGTACGAGTATTCCGGCATGGCTTAGGTGCTTGACTACATTGACGAAGTCCTCACCCTCCTTTGGTGCGTAGAGATAAGTATGGCGTCCGTCTATATTTAAGGCTTTCTCGACATCCTCCACAAAGCCGCGGTTTACACCATCCACTCCGTCTACGAATACAGCGGTGATTGCCTTCTGGCCCTTGATTGCAGCTCTTACGTTTCTGTCTACTCTGCCCTCATAGAGGCCGCTTTCCTCTGTGTGTATCTCTTCAACCACACCACAGGCAGATGTCATATCGGTCACACGGTCGATTAAGATGAACTCACCGAGTGTCTTGTGATTTTTGAACTTATCGCAGACTATCTTGTCCGAGAATGCAATCTTTACAACTGCTATCTCGTTCTTTTTAAGCTTGTCGGCAGGCTTTTCCTCACCTGTGTTTACGTCGATGGTATGCTCTATCTCTGTTACGATGCCCGGTATTGACTTGGTACCAAGCTTGAAGAAGAAATTCTTTCCCTTGAAGAGCTCATCGTCATCCATCCAGAGTATTGTAGCTGTGATAGATGAAGCAACCTTTGCTCCTGAACCGATTGTGAGCACGCAGCCTCTTGATACGTCCACCTCTCTGTCAAGCTGGATTGTAACCGGCTGGCCTGTAAATGCGCTATCGCTTAGCTTATCACCCACATGGATGCTCTTTACATGGGCTGTCTCATTGCTTGGCAGTGTGGTGATTTCATCGCCCACCTTTACCTCTCCGGCCTCTATCTGGCCCTGGAAGCCACGGAAGGTGTGGTCAGGACGGCAGACTCTCTGTACAGGCATGTAAAAGCCCTCTTCCTCGTTCTCATCCTTTATGTCAACATCCTCAAGGTATGATAAAAGAGCAGGTCCCTTGTACCATGGGATATTCTCAGACTTTGTCGTGACATTGTCACCCTCTGTTGCAGAAACAGGAATGATTACTACATTTTTAAGTTCAAGCTCCTTTGTAAGCTCAATAATCTGCTTTGTGATTTCATCGAAACGCTTCTCGTCGTAGCCTACAAGATCCATTTTGTTTACAGCAAATACAAAGTAGTTGATTCCCATGAGCGCGCAGATTCTTGCGTGTCTTCTTGTCTGAACCAATACGCCCTGCTTTGCATCTATTAAAATTACCGCAAGGTCTGCAAAGGATGCACCTACAGCCATGTTTCTTGTGTACTCCTCATGGCCCGGTGTATCTGCCACGATAAAGCTTCTCTTATCTGTTGTGAAATAACGATAAGCCACATCGATTGTGATTCCCTGCTCCCTCTCTGCCATCAGTCCGTCGAGGAGGAGTGAATAGTCGATGGCGCCGCCACGGCTTCCGACCTTACTGTCAAGCTCCAATGCCTTTTCCTGATCTGCATAAAGCAGCTTTGAATCGTATAATATATGTCCGATCAGAGTTGATTTTCCGTCGTCCACGCTTCCGCATGTAATAAATTTAAGTAATCCGCTCATTTTAGAAATATCCCTCCCTCTTTCTTCTTTCCATGCTGCCTGCCGCCTCGTTGTCTATGACACGGGTGGTTCTCTCTGAGGAAACAGCACTGAGTGTCTCATCAATAATCTCATCAAGTGTATCCGCTGTCGACTCCACACCACCTGTCAGTGGATAGCAGCCGAGAGTTCTGAAACGTACACTCTTCATCTGGATTTTCTCACCCGGACGAAGCTTCATTCTGTCGTCATCTACCATGATGATGTTGCCGTCTCTGTATACAACAGGTCTTTCCTTTGCAAAGTAAAGTGAAGGAATCTCGATATTCTCTCTCTTTATATACTGCCAGATATCCTTCTCTGTCCAGTTTGACAGTGGGAAAACTCGTACCTCCTGGCCCTTTTTGATTCTGGAGTTGTAGAGCTTCCACATCTCCGGGCGCTGGTTCTTTGGATCCCATGCGTGGTTTTCATTTCTGAAGGAGAAGATTCGCTCCTTGGCTCTTGATTTCTCCTCGTCTCTTCGGCCGCCGCCAAACGCTGCCGTAAAGCCGTATTTGTCGAGCGCCTGCTTGAGCGCCTGTGTCTTCATGATATCTGTGTATGCTGAGCCGTGGTCAAATGGATTGATGCCCTGCTTTACGCCATCCTGATTTATATATTCAAGCATCTCGATGCCCTTTTCCTTAGCAATGCGATCTCTGAATTCTATCATCTCATGGAATTTCCAGGTTGTATTTACATGTAAAAACGGAAATGGCGGCTTCTCCGGATAAAATGCCTTCATTGCAAGATGAAGCATTACCGAGCTGTCCTTTCCAATTGAGTACAACATAACCGGCTTCTCGCACTCTGCGGCTACTTCACGTATTATGTATATTGCCTCTGCTTCGAGTTCGTCAAGATGTGATAATTCACCCATGTCTGTTACCATCCTTTTCTTTAATATTTATTGGATTCCTTCTTGTTGATAAGAATCTCTTCCTTGCTTCCGTCGCGCTTTTTGATATCCCAGGTCAGCGTATCCGGTGTGCTTTTTACTGTCATGAGACTTCCCATGCCTCCTATGTCTGCTCCAAGATAAAGAGCAATAGCGCCAAAATGACATTCCTTTATGCATGAGGCACAGCCCCAGCAGTCCTTAGGATATTTGATAAAGGCTTTTTTCTCTGAGTCCTGATATATCAGGCTTCCCGGGCATACACTTGTACACATGCCACAGCCCTTACACTTTGCTTTATCAATCATTATGCTCATAACGCGCCTCCCTTCCGACAAGCTCTCTGTAAATCATGTGAAGCTGCCCGTTTTCGTATCTGGAATTGACATATTTCATCCAGTCATCACTCTTGCCCGGATAATCCAGATTCTCGGCAAAGCTGTGCCATCTGGTCTCCTTTCTTGCACCAAGATGTGCTATAACCGAAAGACATACCGTAAGCCTCTCCTTAAGCTCATATATGAACATAAGCTCATGCATATCCGATGCATATAAATCACCGGTCAGCTCTATCAGATGATTTATCTTTTCCTTTGCCAGGGCAAGCTGCTTGCCGTTGAACTGATAATGTGTGGAAATACCGCCTGCGTAGTTGTCCATGACCTTCTGCATGGCTTCCTCGATAGCCTCTGTTGTAAACATCTGAGACCTTTCAGTGAGGAAATGGTCGTACTCTGAAGCTTTTGCGTCAAGCGCCTTTTTCTCATCAAATGCCGATGTGTCAGGACTTCCGTCGGAGGTATCTGCATCTAGCTTTGAAACCATATCTATCGCAGCGATTTCGCCCTCTACCATAGCTCCTGTAACGTATTTCTGTGGACATCCTCCTGCCACATCTCCAGCAGCATAAAGTCCGTGGATTGTAGTCTCACGCTCGGTATTTACCCAGTAGCCGCTCGCTGTGTGGCCACCTACGATATACGGCTCAGTGCCCTCTATCTCCACATTCTGCTCACTTGGATTCTTACCTGCCTCCACCCACTTGAGTGTCTGGCTTGGTGCCATGTTGAGATATGCCTTTCTTAATGACTCATCCTGCTGTGGCGAAATGCCCTCTGTCCTTAAGTAGCAAGGACCTCTTCCCTCGAGATTTTCCATGACCGTTCCGTATACACGCTCTGATGTGGTAAGGCCGTATTTTGTCTCGTAAACCTCTCCAAGTGAATTGACCTGCTTTGCCCCGACTCCCTGTGCAATTGTTCCTGTCGGTGCGATTGTGTCCTTGCATCTGAGTGCGATAAATCTCATCTCAAAGGTGGTCATCTCTGCTCCGCTTCTTATGCCCATCGCATATCCGGCGCCTGTATTAAATGGCGGATACCACATCTTGTGCCTTGAAAATCCCGGATTGTTTGGCCTGTATAAACCGGCCGCTCCGCCTGTTGCACAGAGCACCTTTTTAGCCCTGATTTCATAGGCTGTAGCATCCTCGATTGAAAATCCGTATGCACCCTTTATGGTGTTGTTCTCAACTATATAGTCCGTGATATTGATTCTGTTTATCACTGTACAGTCCGTAAGCTTTGATACAGCTTCTGCCAAAATCGGCTTCATGTTCTCGCCATTTATTTTGATATTTCGGTTTCCTCTTGCTACATACTCACCGTTTTCATCCTTTAATATGACAAGTCCAAGCTTTTCCATCTTGTCCGTCACACGGTTTAAGCCCTCGGACATAGTCATGAGTAAGTCTTCCCTTACTATGCCGTCAGCATCCTTTTTTGCGTAGTCTACATAGTCCTCAGGCTTTCTGCCCTTTACTATGTATGCATTTATCGCATTGACACCTGCTGCAAGGCATCCGCTTCGCTTTATGTTCGCTTTCTCTGCAATTATAATCGAATAATCCGATTTCTCACGGATGGTGAGCGCTGCATAACAGCCCGCCGTGCCACCTCCTATTATGAGGATGTCCGTGTGTAGGATTTTTTTGTTTTCTATCTTCATTTATCTCCCTCTGCTTCCTCTTTCAATCACAAGCTTTAGACTATTCTTGTATCTAAATGTAGAATACATCCTGCTCCTGCATCTCGCTGTTTTCCATCAGGTATGTTTTCTCTTCGTCGAATATATACAGCCTGTAAATCAGCACATGTACTTTCTCGCCGACTGCTATCAGGTCCTTTTCAAGTGAGCGCTCGCCGACCACCTCGATACCGTTTATGCTGACTGTGATATCCATCCTGTTTCCTCTGAATACCACATCTGTAACGATGCCCTCCTCTGCCGCTGACTGATAGCGGTCTAAGTTGCCGCTCTTTGATATCTTGATAAACTCAGGTCTGATTACCGCCTTGTCGGCATTTTCTATCCTGTCAAAGCCCTTTAGCCTGTCATAGTTTTCAACGACTGTGGTGTGTCCTATAAACTGCGCCACAAAAGGTGTATCAGGCGACTTGTATATCTCAAGAGGTGTCCCCATCTGCTCTATCGTGCCGTGGTTTGTAATAATGATTTCATCTGCCACCTCAACAGCCTCATCCTGATCATGTGTAACGAAAATGCTTGTGATCCCAAGTTTTTCGACCAGCTCCTTCAGCCATGTACGAAGCTCACCTCGCACCTTTGCATCTATCGCGGCAAATGGCTCATCCAGTAAGAGCACCTGTGGATTCGGCGCCAGCGCCCTTGCAAATGCTACTCTCTGACGCTGTCCTCCGGAAAGCTGATTCGGATATCTCTTTTCAAGCCCTGATAAGCCTGTCATCTCAAGAAGCTTGGTAACACGCTCCTTTATGAGCTTTTTCGGCATCTTCTGAAGCTCCAGCCCAAATGCCACATTGTCGTATATTGTCATGTATCTAAACAGCGCATAGTTCTGAAACACAAAGCCTATGCCTCTCTTCGAGGCCGGAATATCATTCACTCGCTTTCCATCTATATATATGTCACCTGAATTTGGCGTCTCAAGCCCTGCTATCATACGAAGAAGTGTTGTCTTGCCACTGCCGGACGGACCAAGCAGCGCCACAAGCTTTCCCTTTTCCACTCCAAAGCTCACATTATCGGATGCCAGGAAGTCTCCGTATTTTTTGTATATATTTTTCATCTCAACGTACATATACGTTATCTCCTTCCTGCTTTCTTAGTACAGCAAATCTATAGCTGTCTGCCACATCGGTGTGTAAGCAGTAACAAATTTCATTAGTGTAAATCATATTTCCCATAAATCTCAGTGTAATTTTTTAAATTTATGCTCAACTATATTTCTTGCAAAAAGAATGATTAATGCAATAATTAACAGTATCGACGATACAGCAAATGCCGATGTTATCGAGCTGTCTGTGCCTGACATATACAAGGCATCAATCTCAAGCGGCAGTGTAAATGTCTCGCCTCTTGTCTTCGAGAGCGCATTTACCGCGCCGAACTCACCAAGTGCTCTCGCCGTACAAAGTATGATTCCGTAAATCAGGCTCCACTTCATCTGCGGAAGTGTTATTTTCCGAAATATCGTAAAGCCGGATGCTCCCATCAGCGCTGCGGCTTCTTCCTCATCCTTCCCCTCTGCATTGAGCACCGGTATAATTTCCCTTGACACATACGGAAACGTGACAAATATCGTGGCAAGCACAACTCCCGGTATTGCAAAGGTGATTCTCACATTCGTGCCGAATATCTCATTGAACCATCTGATAACCGGATAAAACCACCCAAGCCGTCCGAAGGTCATAAGATACGCAAGTCCTACGATGACCGGAGAAATAGAAAACGGTATATCAATAAGTGTTGCAAGCACCTGCTTTCCTTTAAACGAAAACCTGGTCAACAGCCACGCTGTCCATATTCCAAAGAAGGTGTTGATAACTACCGCAAAAACTGTTGCTATCAAAGTCACCTTGAGTGCTGAAAGCACGTAGCTTGTGGAGATAGCCTTCAGATAGAATCCAAACCCCTCCTTTAAGGCACTTGCCATCACAGAAAAAAGCGGAACTACAAGCATGACAAATATAAAGAGCACCGTGACAGTGACGAGTATTATCTTTGTGATCTTTTTTCTTCTTTCAAGCTTTACCTGTTCGGTCATCGCATTGTGCTCCTTTCCTGTTTGTGTGCATCGCATTTGATTTATATGCAGCCTTCTACAACAAATTAGTGCGCTGTGACTGTTTAACCTGCACTATGTTTACAAATAGCAGCAGTAAAAATGATATGACAAGCATCACAAGTGCTATGGCAGTCGCGCTGGCATAATCTATATAGCTAAGCTTCTGCATGATGACGTAGGATACCACCTGCGTCCTGTGCCTTGCACTGTTGCCTGATATGTAGATGACGCTTCCGTACTCTCCTATGCCTCTGGCAAAGGCAAGACCAAAGCCTGTTAAGAGTGCCGGGCGAAGCTCCGGAAGTATTACCCTAAAAAATGTCTTATAGGGTGTGGCGCCAAGCATATAAGCAGCCTCCTCATATGTATTATCCATCTTTTCAAGCACCGGCTGTACAGCTCTTATTACGAAAGGAATGCCTACAAAAACAAGTGCCACAACTATTCCTGCCTGAGTGTAAGCTACATCTATTCCAAGCTTGCCAAGGCCCTTACCAAAAAAGCCTGTGCCTGAGTACAGCTTTGAGAGCGTGATGCCCGCAACCGCTGTCGGCAGTGCAAACGGAAGCTCTATAAGTCCGTCAAGCAGCCATTTCCCGGGAAAATCGTACTTCACAAGCGTCCATGCCACGATGAGTCCAAATACCACATTTACGATTGCTGCGATAAATGATGAGGTGATGCTTGTGATAAAGGCATTCCTCACATTCTCCTTCATAATAAGTGCCACAAAATCGCCCGGCGATATCTTTAGCGAATACACAAGCACTGATGCTAACGGAATGAGAACGATGACTGAAAGCATCGTGATCACTATTCCAAGCGAAAGATGGTAGCCCGGTATGACTCTGGTCTTTATGTTCTTTGATTTAGTTTTCTCTTTTGCTGTTTTATCAGTTGCCGTATATTTCATCGAACATTGCTCCATCATCGAAATATGTCTTGTAGGCTTCATTCCATCCGCCGTAATCCTCTATACTCCAAAGCCTGATATTTAAATCAAACTTGTCGGAAAACCGGTTTAATATATCCTGATTGGCTGGTCTGTAGCCGTTTTCGCCAATCATCTGCTGTGCCTCATCACTGTAGAGATACTGTAGGTATTCTTTGCTTACCTCTTGTGTTCCGTTGCTCTTTGCATTGTCATCCACAATGGCAACAGACGGCTGCGCCAGGATGCTGACTGACGGATTCACTATCTCATACTTGCCCGGATATGAATCCATGGTCGTAAGTGCCTCGTTTTCCCACGCTATAAGCACATCTCCCTGACCGTTTTCCACAAATGTAGTTGTTGAGCCTCTCGCACCTGAGTCCATAATTGTGACATTTTCATACAGCTTCTTCATAAACGATTTCTGTTCCTTCAGGCTGTCATAATTTGTCTTCGCATAGCTTAGCGCTGCAAGAAAATTCCAGCAGGCTCCGCCACTACTCTTTGGATCAGGCGTAATCACATCCACATTCTTTTTCACCAGGTCATCCCAGTCACTTATATGCTTTGGATTGCCCTTTCTTACAAGTAAAACGATTGTTGATGTGTATGGTGCCGAGCTGTCAGAAAACTCATCAATCCAGCCCTTATCAATTAAGCCGGTATTTTGTATCAGGTCTATGTCATGCTCGAGTGCCAGTGTGACAACATCTGCATTACATCCCTCCACAACCGAGCGTGCCTGTGCTCCCGAGCCGCCATGTGACTGAATCACATTTATCTTTTTGCCGTGCTCGCTCTCATAGTAAGACTCGAATATTTTGTTGTATTTCTCGTAAAACTCTCGTGTCGGATCATATGACACATTGGTTATGGTGACTGTTCCGTCATCCTTCCTGCCTGAGCAGCCTGTCAGAAGAAGTGACAGAATCATCACTGTCGACAGCAGGGCTGCCGTATATTTATGTATGTTTCTCATGTATGTTTCTCATTTTTCATGTTACAGTTTCCGGCAAAGCAAGCTTATGCCGTCAGTTTATATGCCATTAGTTTACTGTAAAAAGCGGTGTGGACAGGTATCTCTCGCCTGTATCCGGAAGCAGCACCACAATATTCTTTCCTTTGTTCTCAGGTCTTTTCGCAAGCTCTGTTGCCGCATATATTGCTGCTCCAGAGGATATGCCAACGAGAAGTCCGTCGCTCTTTGCAACCTCTCTTGCCTTGTCAAAAGCGGCCTCATTCTCCACCGGAATCACCTCATCCACTATATCCATGCGCATGACCTTCGGAATAAAGCCTGCACCGATTCCCTGTATCTTGTGAGGCCCCGGTCTTCCGCCTGAGAGTACCGGTGAGCTCTTTGGCTCAACAGCTACTATCCTTACATCAGGATTATGGTCTCTCAATCCAAGCCCGGTGCCTGTACAGGTGCCTCCTGTTCCGACAGATGATACAAAGATATCTACCTTTCCATCTGTATCCTCCCAGATTTCCTGAGCGGTTGTAGCTCTGTGGATATCCGGATTGGCCTGATTCTCAAACTGCTGTGGAATAAAGGCATTGCCATAATGCTCTTTAAGTCTCTGCGCCTCATCGATTGCACCCTTCATGCCCTCACGCCCCGGTGTGAGCTTTATCTCTGCACCAAGTGCTGTGACGATTTTTCTTCGCTCGACACTCATAGTATCAGGCATGATAAGTATCAGGTGAAGTCCCTTTGAGGCTGCCACAAACGCAAGTCCGATTCCGGTATTGCCGCTTGTCGGCTCTATTATTATTGTGTCCTGATTTATTTTTCCATCCTTTATGCCCTGTTCTATCATAGCTGCCGCCACCCTGTCCTTTACACTTCCGAGTGGATTAAAATACTCCAGCTTTGCTATGATTTTTGCTTCAAGCCCAAGGGCTTTTTCATAATTGGTCAGCTCCAGAAGCGGAGTGTGACCTATCAGCTCAGTGAGCTGCTTTGCAATTTTTGCCATTGATATTACCTCTTTTTTGTTAATGTTTGTTTTGAGTATGTTATGAGTTCGAGCTTAGTTTGTATGGCTGGGATTTCCTACCATTCAAATATGATTTCTAAGTTATTGATATGTTACCACTAATTGATATTTTTGTAAATGTAATTAGGGTTATTAATATTTGTTAGCGGGCTATAAATTTTATTGATAGCCAACAGACGACTGCACAGTCGTCCGTCCGGTATAGAATTTACTATAAAAAAAGAGTTCTATCATTCGCAGACACAAAGTCTGTGAAAAATAGAACTCTTTTGAGTTGTGCTTTAGCTACTCCTCCTGTTCATTTACCTTATCGGTTCTCGTAATATACTTGATTCCGACAAAGGTTCCAATCAGGATAAGCACTCCAATTATAAACGGTACTACCGGATTTCTGACAAAGCCTGCTATGATGTAGGTCAGGCACGATATGCCAGCCACAAGCACAGCGTACGGAAGCTGTGTGGATACATGATTCATGTGGTTGCACTGAGCTCCTGCCGATGCCATGATGGTGGTATCGGATATCGGTGAGCAGTGGTCTCCGCATACTGCACCTGCCATGCACGCTGAGATTGAGATAATCATCATCGTATGGTTTGTGCCCGAGAAGATATTTACTACTATCGGTATGAGTATACCGAAGGTGCCCCATGAGGTTCCTGTTGCAAAGGCAAGGAAGGCTCCCACCAGGAATATGATTGCCGGGAACAGTCCAAGCAGTGGTCCCGATACTCCTCCCACTAAGCCTGCGACAAATTCCTTGGCGCCAAGACTCTCTGTCATGGTCTTTAGTGTCCATGCAAAGGTCAGTATAAGTATTGCAGGTACCATTGCCTTAAAGCCCTCAGGGATTGAATTACAGCAATCCGTAAAGCTTAGTACCCTTCTGATTGAGTAAAAGCATATGGTGATTATCAACGCAAAAAAGCTTCCAAGCATAAGACCAATTGAAGCATCGCTGCCTGCAAACGCATCAACGAAGCCTGTTCCGTCAAAAAAGCCTCCTGTGTATATCATTCCGATGATGCAGCTTATTATGAGCACAAGAATAGGAAATACAAGGTCTATAACCTTCCCCTTGCCCTTTATAACATCCTGCTTTGCCTCCGCATACGGCCTGTCTCCTGTGGTAAACAAATCACCCTTTTTGGCATTGGCTTCATGCTTTGCCATCGGACCGAAATCTACCTGTAAAACAACAAGTGTCATCATAGCGATAATAGTAAAGAGTGCATAATAATTGTATGGAATGGCCTTTATGAAAATAGAAAAACCATCCTCTCCCTTTACAAAGCCGGTAACCGCGGCTGCCCACGATGATATAGGTGCAATGATGCATACAGGCGCTGCTGTTGCATCTATCAGATATGCAAGCTTTGCTCTTGAAACCTGATGCTTGTCGGTGACAGGGCGCATCACACTTCCTACTGTCAGACAGTTGAAGTAATCATCTATAAATATGAGTACTCCAAGTATTATAGCTGAAAGCTGGGCACCAATCCTTGTCTTTATGTGCTCACTCGCCCACTCTCCAAAGGCCGCCGAGCCGCCTGCCTTGTTCATCATGCTCACCATAACACCGAGCACTACTAAGAATATCAGTATTCCCACATTGTCCGAATCCGATAGCACTCCAACAAGTCCGTCCTCGAATATGTGAAGCACTGATCTCTCAGCCGAAAAACCCGGCTGAAATGCATTTCCATAAAACAGTCCGCCAATCACTATTCCAACGAATAATGAGCTGTAGACCTCTTTTGTGATAAGTGCCAGAACTATAGCCACAACAGGTGGAACAAGCGCCCAGACTGTGGCATACATAGAAGGCACGTATTCTGCTGCCAGAATCATTATTTTATCCTCCGTCTATCCTTTATGCTCTATCTGTCAACCGCGCCGACAAGCTCTGAAATATCCTTTACTCCATACCTGTCCATATACTCTGCGATGCCATCCACTATCTGCTCTGTGGTCTTTGGATTTACAAAGTTTGCTGTGCCGACTGAAACAGCCGTAGCTCCGGCAAGTATCATCTCTATAGCATCGGTAGCATTTGTGATACCGCCCATTCCGATAATCGGAATATTGACTGCATGTGCTGTCTCGTAAACCATGCGCACTGCAACCGGATGAACCGCCGGACCGCTCATGCCGCCTGTCTTGTTTGCTAACACAAAGCTTCTTCTGTTTATATCAATCTTCATGCCTGTAATTGTATTGATGAGCGAAACCGCATCAGCTCCACCGGCCTCTGCCGCCCTTGCTATCTCTGCAATACTTGTGACATTTGGAGAAAGCTTCATGATAACAGGCTGCTTTGCATATTTTTTAATCTCGCTTGTGATTGTCTCAACACCCTTTGGATCTGTTCCGAAGGCAATTCCGCCCTCCTTAACATTAGGGCATGAGATATTTATTTCCATCATATCAATAGGCTCATCCGCAAGACGCTTTACCACATCAAGATACTCGTCAAGCGAATGACCACAGACATTTACCACAATCCTTGTATCAAACTGCTTTAAAAAAGGAATATCCCTCTTGCAGAAAAGCTCGATGCCGGGATTTTGAAGTCCGACTGCATTGAGCATGCCGCCGTACACCTCTGCTACTCTCGGTGTAGGATTACCCTCCCACGGCTTATTCGCAACACCCTTTGTAGTGACTGCACCAAGTCTGTTTAAATCAACAAACTCGCTGTACTCTGCACCGGAGCCGAATGTGCCGGATGCAACTGTAACAGGATTTTTCCACTCAACACCGGCCACATTTACTGACATATTACTCATTACAGCTCCACCTCCTTCGCATCAAAAACAGGTCCCTCTTTGCATATACGCTTGTTGTTTACATTGCTGTGGGCATCCTTGTCCTTTGTTTTGCATACGCACGCAAGGCATGCACCGATTCCACATGCCATGCGCTCCTCCATTGATATAAAGCAGTCCATATCATGCTCTGCAGCGTAAGCCTTGAGTGCACGAAGCATAGGCATAGGTCCACATGCATAAATCACGTCTGCCTCAAGAGCATTCTCCTTTATTGCATCGATGACATTGCCCTTTGTGCCGACACTGCCGTCCTCTGTAGCTACAAAGGAAGCTGCCTGCTCCTTAAACTCATCTAGCAGGAAGGTATTCTCATCGCGATAGCCCATGACGATGTTCATATCGCATACTGCTGTTTTAATTTCTGCACCTTCCATTGCTGCCTGTCCCGAATTTTTTTCTTCACCTGGTGTCTGCACAATGCCTGCATTTATATCCTTGGCAAGCTGCAGCATAGGCGGCACTCCGATTCCTCCGCCGATAAGGAAGGCCTTCTTTCCCGGCTGTACTGTAAAGCCGTTTCCAAGAGGTCCTAAAATCCTTACCTTATCGCCCCTGACAAGCTTTGAAAATTCCTCTGTTCCCGTGCCTTCACCTGTCACACGGTACACGAGACGAATTGTATCATCATCTCTGTTTATGCCGCAAAGGCTTATCGGACGCGGAAGCAGCTTACTCTTGTCGTTTGAGTAAACTGATACAAACTGTCCCGCCTTTGCTGCCTTTGCAATTTTGTCTGTCTTAAGTGTGAGGTCGTAGATGCCATTGCCGAGTGAGCTCTGGTCAACTACAACTGCAATCTCCTCAAATTTCTCTGCCATTTTATCTCCCTGGTTTCGTTTGTTAATATATTTAAGCTTTCTGAATAACTTATTAACGATTTGCAAGTGCTCCTGAGATATCCTCAATCATATCCTCAACAGCCTTGCGTGATGCATCTGCAAAATTCTCTGCTGTGATGCCCATATCCTTGTACTTATCCTGCTTGTATGCGCAGATGATTCCACGTGATGAATTGACAATTGCACCAAGTCCGTCCTCATTGAAGAAATGAACAAGGTCTGCGCCCTTTCCTCCCTGTGCGCCGTAGCCCGGTACGAGGATGAAGCTCTTTGGCATTACCTTACGAAGAATCTTACCCTGCTCAGGGTATGTTGCGCCAACAACCGCACCTACATAGCTGTATGAATCACCCATGCAGTCAGCTCCCCACTCTGCAACCTTCTCGCCTACCCACTCATATAATGGGCGTCCGTCAATCATACGGTCCTGGAACTCTCCACTTGATGGATTAGATGTCTTTACAAGAATGAAGATACCCTTCTTCTCCTCCTTGCATACATCTACGAATGGCTTGATACCGTCTGTTCCAAGGTATGGATTGACAGTGGCAAAATCCTCATCAAAGGTAGAATAGCTCTTGCTGCCGATCTGTACCTTTCCGAGATGTCCTGTGGCGTATGCAGCCGATGTTGAGCCGATATCTCCACGCTTTACATCTCCGATAACCACGAGATCCTTCTCGTGACAGTAATCCACTGTCTTCTGGAATGCCTTAAGACCCTCCACTCCAAACTGCTCATACATGGCAATCTGTGGCTTTACCGCAGGAATCAGGTCATATGTGGCATCCACAATAGCCTTGTTGTACTGCCAGATAGCCTCCGCTGCACCGGCCGGTGTCTCTCCAAGCTCATCAAATGCCTTCTTTGTGATGTGCTCAGGCACATATGAAAGCATCGGGTCGAGACCTACTACGATAGGTGCGTTTGTTTTCTTGATTTTGTCTACTAATTTGTTGATCATTCTTTCGTCCTCTTTATGCGTATTTTATTATACAGACAGATATTGTGATTATTAAATATCTGCATACAGTTATAAATATTTTATAGCATAAACTAAATTCTTGCAACCAAAAATATAATAGCAGGGAGTATAGCATTAATTGTTGCTATACTCCCTGCTAATTTCACCTTTACAGCTTCCATTTTTCAATCACACATTGATGTTCTTTTGTCTTTTTATCGTAATTTATTCCAACAAGAAGCAAATTACCCTTATAATCCTTCAAGGCTTCCACATACTGTCTCGACTTTATCTGTGAAATGGCGCCATCAACATTCTTATCATATTTCAATTCAATAACAACTGCCGGCTTATCCAAATGACTCACTCTTGGAATAAAGCATACATCAGCAAAGCCTTTTCCTGTTGGTAATTCACGAACTATTGAGTAATACTCCCTGGCCGAATAAAATGCCAAATTAATTGTACAGCTTAAAGAATTCTCATCATTATACCGTAAAATAGATATCTCATTATGTGCCTTATCAATTCCGTCAGCAACCGCAGCACCATTCATATTCCACAAACTCTCAAGCAATTTTTGTGATGCTTTTATTGATTTTGATACTTCATCCCAATCCATTGTACTAATTGCATTAAGATATTCCTTTGACACCTCTCGATTTGGAATTGAAACCTCTTCCGTCTCACTATCATATGTCAGGTAGCCAAGATGTACTAAAAGTGTAAGCACATCATCCTTTGTGGCAAATGATGTCATGTCATTTTCAAATGTGCCTGTATTTATTTTCTCACTTTCACCGGCAAGCATTTTAATCACGGCATCTTTTAGACCATCCATATTCATTTGAATATAAACCTTGAGAGCCTCGTAAGTTTCAGTCTGATTCCAATAAGTACCAAATTTATGCTTTAGCATGGCTTCTACTACAGACTTCGGACTGTACATCGCATATTTCTTTACTCCATATTTGCTATGGGACACGAGCTTATATCCATTGTACCATGCCCTTGCCTCTTCAAAGTCCATATCATATCTGTCACACAATTCTCTGACCTCATCATCTGTAAAGCCAAAGTACTCTGCCAAAGCTCCCATATCTGTCATGGAATATTCCGTGAACATATTAAGAGCAGAATGTGAACCATATTTTTTAATCGGCAGTATACCTGTCATGTATGCAAGCGCTATATAGTCTTTATCCTTAAGCCAGCCTCTCAAAAAATCAAGGTATTTCTTCTGCGCTTCTTTATCCTGCGTAAATTCTCTAAACAGACAATCCCATTCATCAATAAGAATCACAAACGGCCTGCCTGTAGACATAAAAACATCCTGCATTACTCTCACAATATTTGACTTGTCCCGAAAAATAATATCCTTACACTCTATTGAAAAATCATCCGTAATGTATTCGCACAACATTTTAAGCATATCATCAACACTGTGTGTAACACTCAAAAAGTCCTGCATATTAATTTTGAGTACATCATACTTGTTAATATGTCTGTCATACGACTCATCATGACTTATTTTAAGGCCTTTAAATAAATTTTCTGCATCAGTCTTTCGACCATAATATGCTGAAAGCATATCCATGGCCATTGACTTTCCGAATCGCCTTGGACGGCTTACACACATATACCTTTGTAATGTATTTATACACTTATTCGTTTCTTTAATCAGACCGCTTTTGTCAACAAAAATCTCTGAATTTATCGCAAGCTCAAACGATCTTCCTGTCGGATTAACGTAAATGCCCAATGAATATGCCTCCCTGTTAATATGTTACTCTATATTATACCTGCTATTTACTGGTTTGCAACAATATTTATCTATTGTATTATTGATAAGCAACGTTATTGCTATAAAAATAGACTTAACTACTAATTCTACAATAACGCAGCATATTATGATTGTGTATAGATTCATATGCTGATATTTCAATTCACACTCCCACGAGAGGAACGACGGCAGGTACAGGCACAGCCACTAACCTTGCAGAATTTCAATCCACGTTCCCACGAGAGGAGCGACCATATTACACAATCGTTCGTATTCAGGTTCTTCAATTTCAATCCACGCTCCCACGAGAGGAGCGACCATTTCCAACGGACTTTGTGACGGCTTTTATGCCATATTTCAATCCACGCTCCCACGAGAGGAGCGACTTCACCGGGGACTACACCTTTGAGGTGACACTGATTTCAATCCACGCTCCCACGAGAGGAGCGACACATAACGCCGGAACAGTGGGAACAGCTAAAGAATTTCAATACACGCTCCCACGAGAGGCGCGACAATGGGTGATGGCTATCAAGAGGTGCAGGAAGTAATTTCAATCCACGCTCCCACGAGAGGCGCGACGTCGTTAAAAGCCACGGAATATAAGTTAAGCATTGATTTCAATCCACGCTCCCACGAGAGGAGCGACCAACTCTGACTGTGTTCTTTCCAGTTCCTTGCTATTTCAATCCACGCTCCCACGAGAGGAGCGACACTGATGAATGGCTGTATGATGAAGAATATTTGAATTTCAATCCACGCTCCCACGAGAGGAGCGACAAATATAAGCTTTAGAACGGAAAAGAGGGTTAATATTTCAATCCACGCTCCCACGAGAGGAGCGACCTCCTTATGCCTAAATTGTGGCATAAAAAAAGAATTTCAATCCACGCTCCCACGAGAGGAGCGACTCTTGCTACCGCCATACTTCCGTTTACTGTCTGTATTTCAATCCACGCTCCCACGAGAGGAGCGACACGAAATAAAGAAACAGCTGAAATTACATCAAAATTTCAATCCACGCTCCCACGAGAGGAGCGACGATAGTATCAGTTGAGTTATACGACTTTTTGTTATTTCAATCCACGCTCCCACGAGAGGAGCGACGGGGGATGTGCTACGATGTCAGATATTGAGATTTATATTTCAATCCACGCTCCCACGAGAGGAGCGACAATGGATGATGAGACACGGGAAAAGGTTCACCACATTTCAATCCACGCTCCCACGAGAGGAGCGACTTTTTGAAGTTAAGAATCTGGGGAAAGTCCTTTTATTTCAATCCACGCTCCCACGAGAGGAGCGACACAGGGGGAACAGACGCAGGAGCGATTGTTACAATTTCAATCCACGCTCCCACGAGAGGAGCGACGAAGTGGAAGCAAAGCGAAAAGCAAAGTTAGAGATTTCAATCCACGCTCCCACGAGAGGAGCGACTGATTCTCAAGGTACTCAATGAGATGACAAAAGGATTTCAATCCACGCTCCCACGAGAGGAGCGACGTTAAAGAGCAAAGAGTTCACGACGATTGAACGTATTTCAATCCACGCTCCCACGAGAGGAGCGACCAAAAGAGGCTTATGAGAAATCGACAGCAGAGACCGATTTCAATCCACGCTCCCACGAGAGGAGCGACGAGGCACTTGAGAGAATGAAAAAGATGCTTGAATTTCAATCCACGCTCCCACGAGAGGAGCGACAGATTACAGATGCGTTGTGCATGAGTTACTCAAGATTTCAATCCACGCTCCCACGAGAGGAGCGACAAAGAGAACTTGCAAAGTATATCGTTGACAATATTTCAATCCACGCTCCCACGAGAGGAGCGACCAAGTGCAGCAGCAAAAGCGTGTCAAGGCATTGTATTTCAATCCACGCTCCCACGAGAGGAGCGACGATGATTTGCGTTTATACGAGAGATTGATTCAAATTTCAATCCACGCTCCCACGAGAGGAGCGACGATATTGTCAGTCTCACAGGGGTACATTTTGGACATTTCAATCCACGCTCCCACGAGAGGAGCGACGTAGAACAGTATAAAAAATACATCAGTCTCATGATTTCAATCCACGCTCCCACGAGAGGAGCGACCAAAGCACCGGAGGTCGCTGTCGGATGGAGAGAAAATTTCAATCCACGCTCCCACGAGAGGAGCGACCACACATTCATTCATTCCGTCCTCAAGGGTGGATATTTCAATCCACGCTCCCACGAGAGGAGCGACGCTCCCTGCCTACACTGTTTCATGCAGCGGTCTTATTTCAATCCACGCTCCCACGAGAGGAGCGACGGTATCAAGGGTGTTGTTGCTGCCGGATGGGAGGATTTCAATCCACGCTCCCACGAGAGGAGCGACGCAAAGTCGTTCCGGTTCGCAAGACTGCCTCAACATTTCAATCCACGCTCCCACGAGAGGAGCGACCGAATCGCTCACTCAAAAAATCACGGTGCAAAAATTTCAATCCACGCTCCCACGAGAGGAGCGACAGTACAACACTGCGTATATGTCATGGTCAAATAAAATTTCAATCCACGCTCCCACGAGAGGAGCGACAGCAATATTGCACAAAAAATTTGTTTATTTTTATACAATACCGACAATAAATATATAATAAGATAAATAACAAGTAAAACCAAAAACCTATTATTCATTTTATTGTACAAATTTACAAGTAATTTCAGGTGCGAGACAACCGGTACATTCATGTTTACTTATCTTTCGCACCACATTTTATAATATCAATGTCTGATCAGCAGGAATCCCACGGTCAACACCAACATGTTCTATCTTCGTCTGATAACGATTTCCTAAATAATAGAATCTGAGACTATCCACATCTTTATCAATAAGATCCGTTAATATGGCCTTTAGCATCACACATTGAGCATTATCTAGTATACATTCAAACACAGAATTCTGAACTCTTCGCCCATAATTTACACATTGTTTAGCTACTTTTCTCAACCTGGTTTTTCCTTCAGCAGTTTCAGTATTCACATCATATGTAATCAATACAAGCACGCCATCACCTCATTTCCATAAAAATACAGGGTACTCATCCAAATCTCCCCTTAAATATCTTGCCAACAGCATTGCCTGTACAAATGGAACCATTCCCCATTCCACCTTTTCATTAAGATATGGGTGTGTAATAATCTCCTTTTTCTTGTTTTGCCATTCTGATAGTAATTTTTTACGAATATCTGTATCCATCAATACAGCACCGTTTTCTTTTTTTGTAAAACTCTTGCCATTTACAATCTTTTTATTAATCAATGATAAAACAAATCTATCAGCCATGACTGCTCGCAATTCTTCTATAAGATCTAATGAAAGTGATACTCTACCGGGACGTTCCGTGTGCATGTAACCAACATAGGGATCTAACCCTACAACCTCTAGCGCTGATGTAATTTGAGTTGTAAGCAATGTATACGTAAACGACAACATTGCATTTACATTATCAAGAGGCGGACGCCGATTTCTCCCTTGAAAGAAAAAATCTTTCTTTTGTTGTAAAATCAACTCATCAAATACGCCAAAATATATACTTGCTGCTTCACCTTCATATCCTCTTAACTGATTCATAGACTGTGAATTTTGGATATAATCAAGAAATTCTTTCAGTTTTATAGATGCTTTTTTTACCTTATCCACATCTATCTGCATTGAATGATCTCTAATTGCTCTTTCTAGAACCCATCTTGAATTATACACTTTTCCAAGAATACAGTTTTTTGCGATTTCCAGGCACTTTATATCTTCACTACTGCTTTGGAATTGTTGTTTCCTTAGCACGACATTCCCCTTAACTTTGCCTGAAACTCTTGCAAGAAATTTTCCCTGTGGTGTCAGATAACAAAGAGAAATATTTCTATCCGCACAAGCTCCCATTAATGCCGGACTTGTTCCTCTATATCCAAATGAAATTATTGCTTCGAGATTGTGTAAAGGTAATCTGCCTATTTCATTTTTATCATCATATACAACAACATTTTCTCCATCCAACCCCAGATAACTATTTTCCGATGTAACATACAATGTATTCAATAATTTCTTCATAACGTTTCCCCCAGCATCTTATTGATATACGATTTCACCGAACCACTTTTATCAATCTTTGGCATACAAATATCTTTTAAAGAGCAAGATACACACCTTTTCGACGTTTTGACCTTAGGTGTATAATTTCGATCATAATAATCATGCATTTCTCCAAATATTTTTTTCACTTCATCCCGAAGTTCATCTGTAAACACTATCGGTTTGCGTCTTCTTGTCTCACCATAAAATATAGCACCCTCCGTTATTTTTGTTGAAAACATTTCTTCCAGACACATAGCCTGCGCCATTAGCTGAAGTTCATCTTCGTTTGACGCTTTGGGTTTCCCCTTTTTGTACTCAATTGGATATAATGAATAGGTTCCACGATGTCCATAGAGCTTCACTCCATCTTCACATTTGTGAAATTCAACAATATCACACTCCCCACTCACACCCATGCTTCTTGAGGATACAGGAAGAGCTCTGACAACCAGAATATCTTTTCTCTTTTCTGTCAGATATGGATCATGCGCTTTTTTATGCATAAGTTCGCCAATAACAGTATGTTCATTTTCAGCCCACTGCTGCTCAACATGAATAAGCGCCCATTGTCTTCTGCAAAATTTAAAATGCTGTATTCCAGAAATCATCAGATAATCATCTTGAGAATATTCCATTAAATCATCCTTTTCACTTCTACCGTATCCGGTATCTCATCATCATTAATAGCAACTGTATAATCCTGATATTTTCTTGGATATTGTATATCATCATTTTTCTGCACTTTAACTGCATCAAATAATTTATAAGCAGGACAGTCACCAAGCTCTTTACTATGCTTAAAAACAATAAGCTCACGAACTGCCATCTTTCCTCTTGCAGCAGAATGGTCATTTTCAAACATATTTATTATTGCATTCCATAACAATTCTAGATCTTCCTCAGAAAATCCAGTAACTTTTCTTGCAAGATTTGCTGAAATATAACCTTCTACACGATACAAGCCATATGGAACAATACTCTTTCTTCCCATCTCGTTACTCTTATTCTCAGCATCTTTTTCTGTTGTAATGGCAACTCTCGTAATAGTTACCTCCTGACTAATAACAGGATCAATACTTCTTGCAAATCCAAGCTGTACAGGACCTCTTACCTGCCCACAATTCAATGAAGCTTTAACAAAAGTTGTCATTACAGCACCAAATGCACGAATATCATAAAAATTTCTGCACATATAATCCCTTAATTTTATATCTGCATCCTTATCTGACTTTTTTAGTTTTTTTAATGCTTCTGTAACCTTTTTATCTTCATCATCATTTATACCAAGACTTTTGCATGCCTCCCTGTCACTTCTGTTAAGAGGAACATTCTCCTTGATATAAATTTTATATCCATCTTCGTCCTCCTTCACAGTCTCTATGTAATTTCGGATCTTACGTTTTAAACATACATCAGTTACAATTCCTAAGCCACTTTCCGGATCAATTCTTGGCATATTGCCAGCATCAGGATCCCCGTTAGGATTTCCATTTTCCACATCAAATAAAACAACAAACTCATATCTGTTTTTAATAACCTCTCCCATTTATTTGTTCTCCTTTTTTTCATACTTCTTTTGTGTCTGATGATAATATCCCAACATGAATTTTCCTTGTTCTTCTAAAGACAAACTCCGTGGAAATAATACTAATTTTTCCATAAGGTTTCCTATTATTTTTTCATAAAAAATCTTAGAACCGCTACCTTTTTCACGCTCAAGTTTTTTTATATGACTATTTTCTAATTTAAATAAAATTGGAAAAACAGATGCAGGCGTAGCACATGCTGAATTAAAATACCTGTCTTTAATTGTAGCATTTATTCCCTGATTCGCCTCCTTTTGGATTGACTCCAAGACTGAAAATAATCTTCCCAATACGTATGCAGTGTCATTGCATGTTTCTTCTAATCCCATGTAGTTTTCTCCTTCCTTCCATGAATAATTTTTTATTAAATAAGCCTTGATAATTGAAGCTCGTCCCCATGTAACATTTCCCTGCTCAGATCGTATTCTGATAACAGTGTCTGTATAAAGACTTGCAGGATATCTGTTTCCCGATAAAATACTTTGAAGTACCATTGCAGACATATTAGGGATTGGAGTCTTATCCTTTGAATTAGGATTGACAGTCTCTCTTAACAATTCATATACGCTCAGATATTTCTTTTCCACCCACAATGGTTTCACAATATCCAACCGTTTATAATGTTCTTTTATATTTTTTAAAATATCACCAAATGTGTTTTGATAAAAGAAACGAACAGATAACCTCGCAGCATTCGGTGCAAGGCATAAAATATAAAATGACTGCTCAAAGTCCATCTTAACATTATCTACATCCACATATCTTGATTTTTTCAAGCTGTCAAATATTCTTTGAAGCTGTTCCTCATTATCTACATGAGGATTCATAACAAAACTAAATGTTTTCTGATATTCTTCCATGCCATTTTCAGCCCAATAAACCACCATGGAATCACCTAATTGAAATATCTTATCCCTATTACTCAACAAATAATTCAATGCAGTTGTATATGCAAACTCCGCATTTTTTCCTACAGGTGCATTATAGCTCTGTTCCTTGCCATAAGATTCAAATGCCGGTGCATTAAACGAAACCAAAGCAGCTCCACTTGTCTGTGCTCCTGGAACACCTTTTATTCCACGATGAATTCTTGCTATCTCCGTTTTTTCACCAGTTGCAAGACAAATACCATCATTGGTATTTTCTGTCTGATGTACAACATAGTTGTCCCAAATTTTTTTAATTGTATCATTATCCTGTGCGAAATCATTTCCCATACAAAAGATGACATTACCACCCTCATTTAATTCATCTGATTTTTCTCTCACACATGCATTATCATAAGCCGTCTCTGGATCCCATAAATTAAAAAAATTACAAATTGCATTTGCCATAGGCTCATCAACATTCTTTAACAACGCTAAATGTTTTTCCTTCGCTGCCTGAAAACACTCCTGCACCCTTGCATTTGTTCCATTTTGATCAATCCCTAGCATGTATTTTACATTATCACAGAGAAAATTAGCTGCCACGCCCGATGAACGTGTAACCATTTCAGGAACACTCTTCGCAACCGGAAGAAAAACCTTCTTTTTTCCACTAGTCTGTTCTGTTTTTAGTGGATAAATTTCTTTGATTTTCCCATTAGGATTTAAATCTATTGCATAAGAAACCTTGGCCTGACACCAGCCTCTCTTCGGCACCAGATTATTCTCTGCAAGATTCTCATATTCTTTCACTAATGCCTGTAAGATCATCTTATCACCTCACAGTCCCTTAAATCTATTACTCCACGCTTCATCACTGCTCTAAAAAACATTGGACTGATATTGCCTCTTTCACAATCACTATAATCCATATCATATAGCATAAATCCCAAATCTTTCTCCGGAATATTATCATAAAATGTATGTATATCTTTCTCTTCACAAAGGCAAAAATTTGCCGGAAACTCACGACAGCCAAAATATGGCATATGATGACATTCCCCACGCTTAAGTCTTCTCATCATAATATCCTTAAATTTCCCGGGATTATCTGTATTATTTGCTTTTTCCGTCATCTCAAAATGTGCCTCTATAACATAAGACACATCCTTCAAAATAAGAGATGCCCTCTGTACAATATCATCCTTTGTACTTATGTACAAAGGCTTATCCGCACCATTATATACCTGTAATATATTATTTGCGGAAGCTTTACTTTTTATCTCATTTCTTCTGACACTGGTAAATCTGATTGGATTTTTCACATAGATTTTATCAATCACCCAACTCAATCCCGGATGCCAATATATCGCCTCAAGTATTCCCCTTGCTGCCGATGGAGTCATAACATCATATGAGCATCTCTCAACCTTCATTTCCGGTCGTGAGAATAATGCATAATCTCCCCATACCTTAACTCTTACACCTACTCCCATTTACAGGACATCTCCTTCCTCATAACAAGCTGCAATGTAGTCTCGTGGCTGATAATAAAAATCGGTATTATAATTTGATATCTTGTCACTTATCCACGAATGATACACTTTCCATATACCATGAAGTATCTCATCATCACTAAAACAATCCTCTATCAATCTCTCATATACTTCGCCAATATCCCAGTAATCCGGAATCCTATATTTACAATCATGTATATTATCATAATTTCCATTATTCATACTGCATTCCGTAATAAACTCATCTGCAACTTTTTCAATTGGTTCGCAATGGAGAATATCTGCATATTTATATATACGTTTAATCCGTTCTTTTGTCAGTAAATCAACCACCTCATAACGTTTCCTTTTAATCTGCCTGCCAATATATTCAATCAGACTGCATGTATAGAATAGATTATTATTATTTTTAACCGCCATAAACAACCTCATTTCCAACATATCTCAAAGTACTAAGCGCACTTACCGTATGAAAACTTATTTGATGAGTCGGATGATTAAACTTCGCCAGTTCCCAAAAAGCTGCTCTGCTTATCTTTCCATCAATATAATTCTGTATATAATTATATATTGTATCATCAGCCATAGGTCCTTCAACAATATCATACGAGTGCGCTATTCCTCTTCTGCAATCAACAATAAAATCAAGCCATTCTTCTGTCATTTTTTCAAATACAAGATACTTAAGCTTTGAATTTTCAGTATATTCATATTTATTCAAATAGCCTCGCGTTCCATATCTCGTTGCCCATCTCACTGCCTGCTCTGGCATCTGTGTGCAATAAAACCCAAAATAAAAATCCTTGTTATAACGAGCTGTTCTAATTTCAGGAAATTCTACTATTTCTTTACTTCCATGATATAAAATCATCACCCTACTCCTTTATCTAATTTATTTCACGTACATTATCTTCTTATGTTTTAAATAATACTACTTCAAACATTACTAATCAACACTTTTCAATTTTTATTTAAAATTTTATTGAAATAATTCAATTCATATTGTACAATTACATTTGTCAGGCTAATCCTGTGGATTGAAATAATAATATTTTTAATAATGCAAATAAATGGCTGTGTTTATAATTCACACAGCCATTTAAATTACAGATATAAATCCATTCCAGATTCCACAGACAAATTTAATCCCTTGTCATCTGTATACATTTCTTCATCTACCAATTCATAAAAATTCTCTATATCCGATGTTATTTCCTTAATTATACCAGCACCATACAAAGTATCAAAAAGCTGATTATATATCTGAACACAGTACTGGGATGCCTTTCTCATTCTGGCTTTTCCATAACCCTGATTTTTTATTTCAAATAATAAATCCTTAGCTTCCTGCTCTATCGGAATAAATACAATTCTTGTATTTTCCTCAATCAAATGAAATTTTTCTGATACCGTCTCAAAATTATATTTCCAATCCTTGAATTCGCCTATAATATTCTTTTTATCCAAATCATTTTCTCTAAAATGATATAGCCTTTTGAAATATTCTGTAATGCATTCAAGATTAGAAATATCATGATAATCTTGCAATAACCCTTTAGTGATTGAGCTTTGCAGACTTTGTCCCGGCACTGTTTTCATTCCATTTATATCAAAAATATAAACTTTACTGTTTTCTTTTTTCTCAATTCCTTCTCGGTTGCATCTACCTGCTGCCTGTATTACCGAATCTACTCCTGCTACTTGACGATATACTGAATTAAAATCAAGATCTACTCCCGCCTCTACCAAACTTGTTGAAATAAGCACACATGATTTTGATTTATCACTCATTCTTTCTTTAATCTGTGCAAGTATCTTTTTACGATGCTTAGGATACATACTTGTTGATAAATGATACACACCATCACCACTTAACTGTTCGTAAAGCTGCTGTGCACATTTTTTTGTATTAACAATACACAGTGCTCTTTTTTCAGTCTTCAATCTTTCAATTAAAGTATCAAATTCGATTATCCCAAGATTTTCGTATATAACTCTTTTAAAAAATTTAAACTGCTCATTTATATTCGGGCATAATTCAATATACCGTCTGTGTTGATCAAATATACTGTCTAAGGCCGGTTGTGTTGCCGTACATAAAACAATACTTGTCCTATAGAAATCCATTAAATTTTCCATCATGGCAATGCATGGTTTCAAATATTCCAATGGCAACATTTGTGCCTCATCAAATATAACCACAGAATTCGCAATATTATGAATTTTCCTACACTTAGATGACCTGCTTGCGAATAATGATTCAAAAAATTGAACATTAGTCGTGACAATTACAGGTTTATCCCAGTTTTCGCTGGCAAGCTGCATCGGTTTTAATTCTTCAGAATCCCCATAATCGACATTACAATGATTCTCAAGAACATTATCCTGCCCAAGTATTTCACGAAACACCTGAGCATTCTGTTCTATAATACTAGTATATGGAATAACATATATAATATGCTCCATTTGATGCCTGACTGCATGCTTTAACGCAAATGCCAATGAGGCAATTGTTTTTCCACCACCTGTTGGAACAGTCAGGTGAAACAATCCCCTATCATTCTCACCTGCTATCAGACAGGCTTTTAATATCTCAGTTCTTCTACCGTTTATCGAATTAAGATCATCATTTTCTAACCATGAACCAATATGTCTTTCCAGTCTTGCTAATAAAGATGCCATTTCTTCACCCGATGTTCGTTCCACATGGTTATTCTTCATAAAACTTTCTGTTTCAAGAAAGTCCGCATCAACAAGACATGAATATAACATCCTCATAAAAATCCCCATTGAAAAATGAGGATTTTGTGTTTTACAGCTCTCAAAAGGATCACTTTTTATTTGTGGAATTTCTACCTCCTGTCTATATGCCTGATAATCACATATTGATTTTCTATATCGTTCTTCAAGCTTATAGTAATCCATTAGTCCAGAATGATGTCCTGCAATAGCATATTGTAATATAGAATAATATCCACCTTTTTCATTACATAATCTCATTCCAGCAGTAGAATGGTCTACTCTGTCATTCGTATTAAACTGTATTTTATGTTGAAATTCTTTGGAATACTTACCTAGATCATGTAACATACCTATGCAATATCCCCACTCATATTTTCCAAATGATACTGCAAATTTTCCGGCTAATTTGGCAGTTCCATCCAAATGATCAATAAGCCTTTGCTTTCTTTCTTCTTCTATATGCGCAATATATTCCATTTATATCACCAGATTCATCTTTACACTCCCACAATCTCATCAATCATCCTAAGCTCTTCCTCAGAGAAGCCTGTGCCCTCCATAACCTTTAAGTTTTCAAGAATCTGCTGTGGCTTTGAGGCGCCGACAAGCACGCTTGTCACGTCATCATCCTTTACCACCCACTTAAGAGCCATCTGTGCTAGTGTCTCACCACGTTTTGCGGCTATATCGTTTAGCTTCTTAATCTGCTCGATGTGTGGAGTGAGCTTTTCCTGATTTAAAAAGCGGCCGTCTGTCTTTATACGGCTATCCTCCGGAATACCGTTTATGTAACGGTCTGTGAGCATGCCCTGTGCGAGCGGGCTGAAGGAGATGATGCCCTTTTGACACTCTCTTGCTGCCTGCTTCAAGCCGTTTTGCTCTATTGTACGGTTGAAGATATTGTATGAATTCTGGTTGATGATAAACGGACATTTCAAATCAGTAAGAATCTCGCAGGCTCTCTTCATGGTCTCGCCGTCATAATTTGACAGTCCGACATAGAGTGCTTTTCCGCTTTTTACTATCTGGTCGAGTGCTCCCATTGTTTCCTCAAGCGGTGTCTCAGGGTCCATTCTGTGATGATAGAAAATATCCACATAGTCGAGTCCCATTCTCTTAAGGCTCTGATCAAGGCTTGCAATCAGATACTTGCGGCTGCCCCAGTTGCCGTATGGTCCCTTCCACATATCATAGCCTGCCTTTGAGCTGATGATGAGCTCATCGCGGTATGCTGACAGATGCTCCTTCAGGATAAGCCCGAAGTGCTTCTCTGCGCTGCCGTATTCAGGACCATAGTTGTTTGCCAGGTCAAAGTGAGTGATGCCATGGTCAAAGGCTGTGAAGCACATCTGCTTCATGTTGTCATACGATGAAAAATCACCGAAATTGTGCCATAGACCAAGCGATACAACAGGAAGCTTAAGTCCGCTCCTGCCGCATCTGTTATATCTCATTGTGTCGTATCTCTTTTCGTCTGCTGTGTACATATTTACCTCCCGCATAAATACATGATATTTTACCCGATAAATTATTATACTACAGCAGACTTGATTTTTCTATTGTTAAATAAAATCCTCCGTCAGCTTTCCATGCTTCTCATAATTTGTCACACGCGCTATCTTGTTTTCATCATCCACAAACACAACCTTCGGATGATGCTCCTTTGCTTCCTCCGGTGTCATCTGCGCATAGCACATGAGTATCACATGGTCACCGACTGCAACCTGTCTGGCGGCTGCGCCGTTTAAGCATATCATGCCTGAGCCCGGCTCTCCGGCGATGGTGTAGGTCTCGAATCTGTTTCCGTTTTCCACATCGACAATCTGTACCATCTCATACTCCAAGATGCCTGCTGCCTCAAGCAGCTTTGTATCTACAGTGATGCTTCCCACGTAGTTTAAGTCAGCCTGCTTGACCACCGCTCTGTGTATTTTGCCCTTAAGCATTGTATAATTCATTGTTTGTACCTCTTTTCAATAATCGTTTCTTGTCCGTCTACGCAATAAAATTGTCAATCAGCCTTGTCTTTCCGATATAGACAGCAATTGCCACGAGTGTTGTTCCCTTAATCTCATCAACCGGTGTAATTGTTTCAAAATCAACCACATCTACATAATCAATTCTTGCAAGCGGCTCCTTGTTTATCTCTGCTGTGATTGCATCCTTTATCGCTTTTGCACTCTTTTCGCCATCCTCTACGAGCTGCTTTCCGATTTTTAAGCTTCTGCTCAGTACAAGCGCTGCCTGTCTTTCATCCTCACTTAAATATGTGTTTCTTGAGCTCTTTGCCAGTCCATCCTCCTCACGGATGATTGGGCAGCCGATGATTTCTGTGTCAACATTTAAATCCTTTACCATACGCTTTATGACCGCAAGCTGCTGTGCATCCTTCTGTCCAAAGTATGCACGGTCAGGTGTCACAATGTGAAACAGCTTCAGGACAACTGTCTGCACACCTCTAAAATGGATAGGTCTTGTTTTTCCACAAAGCTCAGTTGTGAGGCCATTCATATCCACATATGAGCAGAAGCCGTCTGCATACATCTCCTCAGGCTCAGGATGGAAAATAATGTCAACGCCCGCATCCTCACAAAGCTTTGCATCCCTGTTTAAATCACGTGGATAGCTGTCTAAATCCTCTGCAGGGCCAAACTGCATTGGATTTACAAAAATACTCACTACAACCTTGTCATTCTCGCGTCTTGCCGCATCGATTAAGCTCTTGTGTCCCTCGTGGAGGTATCCCATTGTAGGTACAAAGCCAACGCTTTTGCCCTCTTTTTTCCATGCCTTTACTGCTTCTCTTACCTGTTCGATTTGTCCGTATATTAACATTTTATGTCTCCTTATTCTTTTATTTTTCGTAGCTATTTTTTGTAAATATTCTTCAATACTATTTTCGATACTAATACAGCTTGTCAATTATTGTCTCATCCATCTTAAAGGTATGCTCCTCACCAGGGAAGCTTCCCTCCTCAACAGCCTTTTTGTAGGCTGTGAACGCCTCATTCATTTCTTTTCCGACCTGTGCAAACTGCTTTACAAATTTCGGCTTCATGTTTGCATACATGGCAAGCATATCCTGATATACAAGCACCTGGCCGTCGCAGTCTGCTCCCGCTCCGATACCGATTGTAGGTATGCTTATGCTCTCTGTAATTTTTTTTGCAAGTGCCTTTGGCACGCACTCGAGCACCACTGCAAATGCTCCTGCCTCCTCGACCGCACGGGCCTCGTCAAGAAGCTTCTGCGCTGCCTCTTCACCCTTGCCCTGCACCTTGAAGCCGCCAAATGCATTTACTGACTGTGGTGTAAGCCCTAAATGTGCACATACCGGAATTGACGCATCCACGATAGCCTTTATCTGTGGACATACCTCCTTGCCACCCTCGAGCTTGACTGCCTGCGCATGGCCTTCCTTCACGAGTCGTCCTGCATTGACCACAGCATCATAAACCGATGTCTGATATGACATAAAAGGCATATCTGTGATGAGCAGCGTATCCTTTATGCCTCTTGAAACAGCTGCGCTGTGATGAATCATATCCTCCATAGTCACTGAAAGTGTATCCTCATAGCCAAGCACCACCATGCCGAGAGAATCTCCTACTAAAATTGCATTGATTCCGGCCTCATCTATGAGCTTTGCTGTCGAATAATCATATGCTGTGAGCATCGTGAGCTTCTCGCCCTTTTCCTTTGCCTGTTTAAAAGTTACTACTGTATTTTTCATTGTCCAATCCCTCTGTCTTTCTGCAACAATCCGTTTCTTGTAACTACTTGGAACCATTCACGGTATTGTCAGCCTCTTAGCAATTCCATCATCTGAGTGTAATCCTTATCAGGATTCTTTTTTTCAGCAATATTTACTAGTTTTGTACCAAGCATTTTGTACAATCTGACATCATCGCTATCGTCATTTTGCATACATGCGATGTGCTTTTTCACTGTTTCAATATCGTTTCTCTCGATTGGCCCGGTCAGTGCGCCGTCACAGCCTGCTTCGAGTACGTTTTCGATATTGCGCATCACAAGCTGGCCTGTAGCTCTTACAGCCTCAGCCCTTGTAAAGCCACAGTCCTCCAAAAGAGAATAGCCCATGTCAAGGACAGCAATCACCTGATTGCTCAAAATACTAGCCGCTGCATGGTATTTTGCCTTTTTAGCGCCATCAATGCGGCATACCTCATTTCCAATAGAACAAAACAGCCCGGATATTGCTTCAACCGCAGCATCCTGCCCTTCCACTGTGAAAAATGCTTTATTTAATTGCTCATATGATGAAAATTTGTTACTGAACGGTAACATTGGATGAATTGAACAGCATGATACGCTCATGCTCTCCCTTCCGGAAAATGAATCGGATGATAATGCGCCACTGCAATGACATATAATCTGATTCGTTAGAGACAGCTCTTTTAATTGTTCCCAAACCGGTATAATAAATGAATCCGGTGTGGTGATAAATATAATCTGTGATTGATCCGCCAGTTGCTTTAGCGAATCAAAGCTCTCTGTCCTTGTAAACTCCGCAGCCTCCTTAGCCGCCGCAGAATCCACGTCATAATAGCCTGCAAGCTCTATGTCCTTTGTCCTTAGGTATTTACCTATAGAACAGCCCACTCTGCCTGCGCCGATTATGCCTATTTTCATGCTACCACCTTCTTTCCAAGCCGGTCAGACCATTCCTTATCTCGCAGCTGATATAATCTCCGCCATGTGCCGTATGGCAGCGGTCGATTTACCCTGTGCGCGCCTGTCACTTTGCTGTCTGCTTCATATCTGCTACAGCAATGTGCTTTTGGCTTCCTTGTGTCTGCCGGATATGCTCTGTCATAAGGTGACAACACATCCTCCATGATACAGTTTCCTTTGAATACCGTTCGAAGAAAACTATACCACATTGACTATTATTTAACAATCCCTATTTTACCTCAGTCATTTTGATATACTCATACTGCGGCTTGAAATTCTCTCTGTCACAGAGCTCATAGTAATGCATAAAGATTCTCTCCATGACATTTGGAATCTGATTTTCCTGTGGCTCAAATAGTATGATAAGATACTGCATTGAGCTGTAGCGCGTGCAGACATCCACCTTTCTGATCTTACTGCGGATAGACTGTTCCATGCAGTCAAGTGCCTTCTCAATTTCCTCGATATCTGCAAGCTGCTCCGGCAGAGTGTTCATAGTCACCATGACCAGATAGCAGTTGTGGTTGTGCCTATCTCCTACATTGTTCACGAACTCATAGATTCTTGCAAACTCTCTGTAGTTTAAATCCAACGCACCTGTATAGCTGCCACTCTCCTTTAAAAGCTTTGCCACGTTTCGTAAATCCGCACTCAGATTTGTATTCTCCTTATTGTCAGCTAAGAGCTGCTCATAGAAGAAATATGAACCCTTACAGTTCTGCTTCACATAGTAGAGCGCCTTATCTGCCTTTGTGTAGTCACTTTCAAACATGGCTCCCTTTGTCGTCATGCACAGTCCTGCTGAAAGAGCGGCCTCCTTTATCTCACAGTCTGCTTTCCTGGCGCTCTCAAAGCCCTCAAATATGCGCTTTATAACACTCTCCACGCTTGCCCTGTCAGAATATGGCATAAAGATGAGGAACTCGTCACCTCCAAGCCTGCAGGCTGCAAAGGTCTCATTCTCAGTCTCTTTAGCAAGGAGATTACCTATAAGCTTAAGTGCCCTGTCACCCGCCTTGTGACCATGCACATCATTGACTTTTTTGAGATTATCCATATCTATGAAGGCAAGACAGCCATCATTATCCTGCATCAGGGCTGCTATTACCTGCTGTCCACGACTTCGCATGTAAAGTCCTGTCAGATAATCAACACTATCGGCTTTTTCCTGACTGCTCATGGTCTTCATGACCTCAGATATGAATTTGTCTGCCACTGACTCGATAGCCGCATTATCACGGTAGCCCTGAGCCGCAGGATTATCCTCATCAATCACAACCATGCCATTGTCAAGCATATCAACAAACATACGCGATATCTGCGGGTCAAACTGCGTGCCGCAGTTATCCAAAAGCTCCCTTCGGATTTCTTCATCGGGCAGTGCATTCCTGTAAATCCTGCGCGATTTCATGGCATCATAGCTGTCTGCCACACACACTATACGGGCAGAAAGCGGTATTTCCTCTCCCACCAGTCCGTCAGGATAGCCCTTTCCATCGTAGCGCTCATGATGATTCCTTGCAATATCCACCAGATGGTCTAACAGTGTGATATCCTTTAAGATATCTGCGCCCATCACAGTATGGCTCTTTATGGCTGCAAACTCTTCATCGGTCAGCCTGGTCGGCTTATTTAATATTGTATCAGGCACGCCAATCTTTCCGATATCATGCAGATATGCAGCATTTCTAAGATTCTCCATCTCATGCTCACTCCAGCCAAGCTGCTTTGCAATGAGAGCAGAGTACTCTGCCACCCTGTATGAGTGCCCTCTCATATAATCATCCTTTGCTTCTATTGTAGCAGCGAGTGTCTTCATCATCTGAAGGGAAACTCTCTCTGTCTGATTTCTAAGCCTGTCACTTTCTTCCTTCTGGCGCTTGTATTCTATCTCGCTGATTCTTTTTATTGTGACTATTATATTGACAAACAAAATCACAATAAGGCCTGTTCCGATAAAGAAGCCTGACATAGTGACAACAAAGTACACAGAAGCAGCCTCTATAAGCACCAGAACAAGTGCTATAATCATGGCAACCATCTCAGGTCTGTAGCCCAATGTCCTATGCTTAATTATATCAATGATAAACGTTGTGATAACGACCGCGCAGCAGACAACAAGCATTCCCTGTCCTGCCGGCAGAGTCTCTATATAATCGCACACACCAAAAAGCTGCAAAGCTGTGCAGACAATGAAATTCACAGCCGCAAGTGCCTCTATGCATGTATACACTCTTGTATAACGCCCACCCTGTATGCTGTCAATATAAATCGAAACAGCAATAGGACTAATCAGAATAACCACAAAGCACATAGCCGCCAAAACAGATGCATTCGGCACCAGCATCTGACGCAGCTTCGATTCACCAAGCATCCATATTACCCAAGAAGCATACACCAGCCTACATACTCCATGTCAAAATGTGTCTTGTATACAATACTGAGTGCTATACTGAACATAACAGACACTACAGCAGCAAAAAAAATGAAAAATGCTATAATCGTCTCTCTTGAGCTATTATGAAATATATTTGTCCATATATCGCTCTTTTCTCCACAGTATACTGTATTTACAACGCCTGAATAGTTGGATGCATGGCTTGTCAGCTCAATGCGCAGCTCTTTGCCGGCATCATCCTCCGACATATTGCAAAATACATATCTGCTCGCGGAATCCTTGCCGAAGGGTCTCGTGTCCTTTGTATCATACTCTGCTCTCAGACTGCCATCCACGTAAAATCTGACTGTCTGAAGTGATGCTCTGATTGCCATGACACTTGCATTGAAATCATCAGGCAGAACAGTAGTTATGACCATCGTATCCCCCGGCTTAACATCGTACCTGCCGGGTACTTCAATAGCCTCCCTTTCACCATCGGACTTCTCCCATGTAAAGCTGCCCTCGTAGGTGATATTATTATCACTTACAGACTGGCTTCTCTCACTCGGTAATATGCACTCGGCAATTATAAATCCAACAATCAAAAAGGCCATCATTAAATAAAACAATGACCTCTTTGTCCTACTCACGCTGTATCTATCCATCACTTATCCTATTCCGCAAACATAAGGTCTGCTTTATAATAGTCAGGTTTTCTAATGTCGCAGATGGGAATTCAGACACACTATGCAGTCTGCTGTTCAACCATGGTGTTGATTTCCTTGCTGATTTTGTTTACATACATCATGATTGCTACACCTGCAGCAAAAATCACTACCGTGACAATAATTCCAACTGCTGAAAAGCACAGCTGGCTTAAGTATCCTATAAACGGAGTCTTTGCGATAACCTGCCCTTTAACTACCTTATATGATACACCATTTCCATCACGAAGTGCAATCTCTTTTGCAGAAGAATCATTAGAATCCACATAGTATGAATCTACCCTTCTGCCTGATGAATCAGCTGATTCGATGGCTACTATATTGCCATCCTTATAAGAGGCCTCGTCAATAGTCTTTAAATATACCACGCTGCCGTTCTTTGAAATATTTCCTGTATGGTCTGTGCCCGAAAGATATGTATGATAGCCAAATATCGGTGGAAGCACAACCGGAAGCACTGTAAGAAGTGCCACGATCACAAGCACATAGCCCAGTATTGTAAGCCCTGTCCTTTTACCCTTTTTCTCGTCTACTGTCTGATTGTTGTTAGTGTTTTTACTCATATTAAGCTCCTTTCTGTTCATAAACCCTGTATTACTACAAATGGAGTATTTCCATGTAGTCTGTTGCATCAGCCGCTACAGCAGCCTTTTTCTGCATGGCAAGCGCCTCATCAATGAGATGCGGCATAGCCAGTGTCAGGTTGAGGGCCTCCGCCATATCAGCGTACTCGCTCTCCTTAAATGTATTCGTGTCTGCGGTGTAATATGCGTTGTGCATGGTCTCCTCATAGCCCACTATAAGCATGTTGTTTAAGAAAGCTCTGTGAACTGCATCCACTATCTCACCCTCGTGATTGATATCGAGGTAGAAATCACACTTCTCAAAAAGACTATCCAGTACGGACATCTTCACATTAGGGTAGAGTGACACATTGTCATACTGCCCTGCCGACATAAGCTTCGACGACATCTCTGTGATGGCCGCCACATGAAAATGCATCTGCGGCATGAGTGACGCAAGCTCTGTCAGATGACCTACATTCTCTGAATTGGTACATACGAGTATGTGCGGCCTGTGCTTATTTTCCCTGACAAAGCTGTAGATATATCCAAGCTGCTTCACCTTATCGGAAGGAGCGCCAAGTGCTATAAGCCTGTCGTAGGACTCCCTGCGCGATACAAATACGCGCTTTGCCCTCGTTCCCTGATCATGCAGTATAATCTGCATATTGCCGGGTATCTCATCTCCCACCGGCTCGTGCCAGAAGAGTGCGTCGCGAAAGCCGTTTGGCGCAAGCGCCTGTGATGCAAAAAACGGATATGACAGCGAGTTGAAATAAACCGCTGTATCCTCCAGCCCTGCGCACCTGATGAAAAACGCTATAAAGTCTGTCTTACTTCTGAAAATCCAGTCCTTATCCTGCCATCTGACGAGTATATCACCTGTGACAAAGTTTTCCACTATCATCTCCCTGCCCGTCACATCAAAAAACTTCCTGAGTGCCTTCTGTCCCTTTTTATTAAAAACCGTGTGACAGAAGATCGCGCCATACCTGTTATAATGCTCTGAAAGCCTGACCTGACCGGCATCATCAAGCCAGTCAACAATCTTAACCTGCCGCCTGTGCGTAGGCTCCGTGAAAAATATCCTCGCTCGCTCCCTGGTGCGGTCCATGACCTTCGCAGATGAATTATCGCCCTCTATGCGCCAGTAATCAGGAATCTGTATCTGGTTGAAATACAGCGGCTTACCCGGTAAGCTGTCAGCCTCCCGGTAATCGCCTAAGAAAAATCCATACACGCTCATCACGTCATCCGGCAGGAAACCGTCATCCTCAATGACTGCTGCATGAAAGGCAGCACCGGCATTCTTAAATGACTCAAGGAGATTCTTGCTCTCGCCTGAAAATGTATCAAAGAGCAGTGTGATACCATCCGCCGTGTGTGTTACTTCAACAGCTCTATCCATCTGTGAACCACCTCCTTAGTCAGATATTCTTTGGCCTTCTCATATGAATGTCCTGAAAATGCATCCATGTCATCCTCTGTAAACATCCTCACTATACGCTCAGAAAGAAGCTTTATCTTCTCCTTCTGATCCATCTCATCGGTGATCGGAATTTTGTAGCCGTTTTGCCCATCATCGATAAAGGTCTGGTTGCCATACCTCACATCAAAGCCCACTATAGGAAGCCCTGAGCCTATGGCCTCCATGAGTGTGAGCCCGAAGCCCTCACTCTGTGAAGCTGCCACATACGCATCATAGTGCTTGTATACATCATCTAATTTCTGCTGTCCCATCAAATGCACATAATCGGCACAGCCCAGCCTGCCGATAAGTCCCTTAAGCTTCGCCTCATCGCCACCCTTGCCATATATGTCAAGCGAAATGTCAGGCACGCTTTCTTTTGCTTTCACAACGGCCTCCACCAACCAGTCACAGTGCTTCTCAGTCGCAAGACGCGACGCAGTGATGAGCGAGTGCCTCTTTCTTGGCTCATCCGGATATTTAAGCTCATCAAGACTGCCCACCGGAATAGTCACCACATGAGGCTCTTTTCCACAGTACTTCTTAAACTGCTGCCTCATAAGCTCATTCTGCGCATCTGTCGCTGTGATGTAAAAATCTATGTGCTCAGTCTGTGAAAACGAATACTCATAATAGTTGTTCCACAGTATGTAATCATCATCCGTGCCGCCCTCGCTGAAATGGTCCGCATGCACCACTATTCCTACGCGCGCCGGTCCACAGTTTTCGAGGATTGCCTGACCTATGCCTGTCGTCCTGTCGATGATCACCACATCATCAGCCGTTAAGTTAAGCCTCTTTACCATATAGCCGACCAGGTCAGCCTTGGTATAAAGCACCTGCGCTCCGATCCTGTAAAAGGTGCTGTCATCCTCTATGACCTCCTCGTAGCACACCGAGCCATCCTCATTGAAAAAGGTCCTGCCGTACAGATGAGCCTTGCCGTCGAGCGGAGCATAGTACTCGCTGAAGGTCCTGCAATAGGTGTAGAAATCCTTCCTGATCAGGCATCCGTTTGAGACAATCTCGACTCTGTGCACTAGATCACTTGTATCATCGACCATGTAGCAGGTGTAGAACCTGCCGCTCTCCTTAAACTGATACCTGCATGTCTTGCCCTCTCTGGAAAAGGTATAATCCTCCTCTGCCATCGAAGCCTCAAGCTCCTTTAGAGTAAAGGTGACAGGCGATGTCCTCACATCTGTAAAAAATGTGTACAGCCATATCACTTCCTCATCCAAAAAGCCGATATTTCTTGTCATGTGCTCTATATTTTCTGTTGGAAACATATCTGTGAAAACAAACCTTGCCGGAATGTGCGCCCTGCGGAGCAGATTAGCCCTGTAGCTCTGTGCGTACTCCACGCCGCTTGAAGCCCAGCCTATTCCGAGATTGAAGTTATATACCATATGATTCTCCTCGTATCTGTCAAACTATTTATATTATAATAACCTTTAAGGGTAGATGACCTGCAGCCTGCCATCCTTGCCGATTTTCACATCACTAAGCAAAATATTCCTTATGATATTACATTTTACCGCTTTTTCTGTATCCAAAAACGACTCGAAAGCCTCATTTTGGTATTCAAACATAACATTTCTCTGTGCGGATGCTCTTCCCGCTACCGCATACTTGAGCTGCTCAAGGTAGTCAATCAGCTCAACCCAGCCATCATCCACCGCCTTTAGAGTTGCCTCGCGGACAAACTGCTCGTAAGCCTCCTCATCACCTATGCGCTCACGCTGTCTTGAAAGCCCCTGATACACGCGAAGCATCAGGTAATCGCTAACAGTGGCGGCGCTTTCCATGTCAGACCTTGACAGGCCGGTATCCAGCTTGTAGGAGATGTTGTCAAGAATGTATCTGTTAAGCATGGATGTGTATTGCTCTGTATTGGTATTTTTATCGCTATCTTTCTTTCTGCCATGCTTCTTATTACTCTGTATGCAGTCAAAATGATTAACGAAGTCTGAGATATTCTCCTTCGCAATCTCTACTATCTTCTCCTGCTCGACGCTGGCGCCGTCGAGCAGTTTTTTTCTGGTTGCGTAGATTAGGTCTCGCTGGCGCTGGAGGACCTGGTCGTACTGCACAGATCTCTTACGATTCATCTCTGCCATCTCATTATTTAATCGCTGGCTTTGATTTACAATACGTCTTATCCGGCTCCTGCTTATCCATCGCTTTCCATCAATGTACTTTTCAAGCTTTTCATCATCCTCAGCACCTACTATGTCATCCTCGAGGCTCACATAGTACTGGCTGAAGCCCGGGTCCCCCTGTCTGCCGGCGCGGCCTCTTGCCTGCCTTTCAGACCTTCTGTTTTCCATCCTTCCCACACCTATAACAGCCAGACCTCCAAGCTCCTTCACACCTTCTCCAAGCTTTATATCTGTTCCTCTTCCTGCCATAGTTGTAGCAACCGTGACCGCATTCAGCTGACCTGCTCCTGCGATAATCTTCGCTTCCCAAAAAGCATTACTGGCATTTAGTACGTTATGCGGGATATTGTACTGAATCATCAATCTCGAAAACAAATCGGTATCTGTAACAGAGTTTAAAACTACGAGCACAGGCTGTCCTGTTTTATGCAATTCAATAACATCATTTGCTGCAGTGTGAAACTGATCTCTTGCATTTCTAAAATATTTATCTTTATGGTCTTTCCTAATCATTGGCTTGTTTGTCGGTATTTTAACAACCCTCTTGTGATATACCTCAAAAAGCTCATCCTTTGCATCCATGAGTGTACCGCTCATGCCGGCCATCTTGTCAAACAGCATGAACAGATTTTGAAAGGTAACAGATGCCACAGTTCTGTATTCCTGCGATATCTCTACCTTTTCCTTTGCCTCTATAGCCTGATGCTGACCGCCACGCAGCTTTACACCATGCATGAGACGTCCTGTCGCTCCGTCAAACAGTTCCACCTCTCCATCCGGGCTGATTACATAATCTTTTTTATTTTCGAGCAATTTATGAGCTCTCAATGCCAGCGTAACATGCCTGTTTATTTCAAAATATTCCTTGCCATAAAAGTTAGGAATACCAAAAAAGCTTTCTGCAAATTTAACTCCCTTTGGAGTAAGCCAGACAGCCTTGTCCTCTTCAATATAGTCAATATCCTCAACCAGTGTCGTAACAAAAAAATCACACAGATTATAAAGATTTGACTGCACACGTGGAACTCCTGATATAACAAGCGGCATAATAGCGGCATCCAAAAGCACGGAGTCAGCCTCATCAATAATTACATAATTAAAATCACACAAAAACCTATCTGACTTATTCTTAACAAGATTATCAAACAGATAGTCAAAACCAAGTGTACCGTTTGTGGTATATATGATGTCCGCTGAATAAAATTTTTTACGTTCATCGTCCGTTCTCTTATTAGTATTAGAATCATTACCATCAGGATATGAGCATGTCAGTCCCATAAAAGAATATACTTCACCCATCTCCTCACCATCACGTGAAGCAAGATAGTCATTTGTCGTGACAAGCATACAGCTTTTACCTGTCAAGGCATTCAGATATAAAGGCATCGTAGCTGCCAGAGTTTTACCTTCACCTGTATTCATCTCGGCAAGATATCCCTTGTGTAAGGCTGCTCCTGCAAGGATCTGAACATCATATGGTCTTTTTCCAAGAACTCTTTCATCAGCCTCAACAATAGCTGCAAATGCATCCGGCAATAACGAATCCAGTGATTCACCACTCTGGTATCTGTCCTTAAACTCAACTGTAAGATGTTTTAATTCATTATCACTTAGATTTTTTATTTTTTCTTCGCTTTTTTTGACCTTTGCTAGCAATCTTTTTAAGCTTTTCAATTCTCTTCTGGTCTTCATCAAACTCTTCCTTTGAAACCTCTTTTATTATAAGTGACTTAAACGTGAAATCCGCATTTCCGCCATTAATCAATTCTATTGAATAACTGTATGTCGTGATTGGTGGTAAAAAATATGCTTTATTATCTCTCACAATAGTGCTTTTCGTCTCGTTGTCATACCTGTCGTAAAATATGATACGAAGAATCAGAGCCTCGCTTTCCACACTGTTATAATCAATGTTCAGTCCGATAAAATATGTGCTTTCTCCATCAATAAGCGGAAGTGTCGGTTCGACCCTGTGCATCTGATAATTCGTCTTTGAATACCATCTGTGCACCACAGTTCCCGGTGGCATAAGCCTGTTAGAATATCTTACTGATTTGTCTTTATTAAATTCCACCTCTGATCCATACCCATATGAATCAGACATAAACTCTTCCCAATATACTGTCCAAGTATCATTTACCATATATCTGCATCACTTTCGATTAAAATCTTCTTCAAGAATCAGTCTGTATTGACTCAAAAACCATCCCACAACACTCTCGTGATTATCATTATGATGTCCATGGGAACCTTTTCCATATACTTCTACACCTTCTGATTTCAAATGTTCCAGTATATTTTTATATCCATCTGTATCATAATCATCCTCATACAAATATGAAGCTATAAATTTAGTATGAGACCAGTCTGCTTTATCAAATTTTTCCCACATTCTTTTATCAAATTCTTCTACACTCTTTTTCGATAAAGAACCATAATTTTTCAATAACAAATCAAGTGATGTTGGAAAAACTCCCGGTCTAAGAAGCCTTTCGTTTTCTGCAACGACTCCAAGCTCTGTAAGTGGCTTTGCTAAAATCAGTGCATGTGGACCCAATTTAGAGCCAAAATAAAGGGAACCAAAAGTACCCATTGACATCCCGGAAATGATAACATCCGATTTCTTAAACTTCATTTCATTAATCGTTTTTTTAATATTATTAAACAGCTTTTCCTCTAAATCAGCATTATCTATATAAAAAGCACCACCCTCAAGTCTTGGATCAGTAATAAGCATAAAAGGACATCCGAGCTTTCTCATCATATTATAGCCCTCAAATCCTTCCTGCTTACGATATCCCGAAAAATAAATAGCAAGAGGTGGTTTACAATCTCCTTTATCCAGATATGTAAATATCTCTTCTCCCTGTGATGAAATAATCCTCTCTCCACCAGGAAGAAAATAACCTATATTCTGCCTTGAATATCTGTCATGCAACGATATAACTTCGAGTGTTCCCTGTCCTTTTGCCAAAACAGAAACAAACAGCGGTCCTTCAAGCTCGTCATTGTCAATAGTCACAATCCCATCTAATTCATCCTGGCTGAATTCCCATACCCTTTGGATATCACCGACAGAACCATTATAGAATTTATATACATGCAACTTTACCTCTACAGAACCTGTCCTTCTGTGTTCAAAGTATAAATCAATATTTTGTCTGTCAAACACCGGAATATTTGATTTCCAGAACACTATCTGAGAAAATGTGTCTCCAAAATTTCCTTCTAATAGCATGTCATAGTTTCCCTTACATCTGACTGAACCTCTAAAAAACTGACTAACAGATATATGCTCCGGCTTAAACTTTTCACCGTATGGCTGTCTGTAATACTTTGCTGCCTCCTGATCCAGAAAAACCTGCACATCCCCTGAATAGAGATAAAGACCTGATCGCTCCTCAAAATAATCATGAGTAACACTGTTTTGCATCTTTATATTCTCTGTAGCAAAAAGACTGTACGCTCTTGTAATCTTAGCCAGTATCTGTTTTTCCTTATTGGTTATATCTCTGTCTAAAATAACGATATCTACCTGTTTAGGTGGAAAAATTCCTGTGTCTTCATAATTCTCCCACTCAACGAAATCGGGAATGTTATATTTGGTTGTCCAATCCTCATTTCCAATATACAAAATCTGAATACTATTCAACTATACCTAACACCTTTCGCCATTTATCAAGTAATACTTCTGTTTTATAGTCCTTTCCTGCTTCATAACACGCAACAAGAGCTGCATTCCAATTCTCAAGACTATCCAGATAAAATGCCAGACTTCTGCCTATCTGATTATAATCATCTATGATTCTACCGTTTTTGCCATCATGCAGGAACTGATCCTCTGAAAAACTAATACGCGGAACACCTTTACTTATTGCCGTTATATAAAGGAAAACATCAACCACTCCCCGCAAATCCAATATGATCCTTTGCTCATTGATACATTTGCTGATGGTTCTCTCATCCACACACACATCGATAAAAAATCTCTGTTCAACCTTTTCTTCGTCCTCATCAATAGAGTCAGCTTTACATGCCCATCGTATATCATGTCCATATTCCCTGAGCATACCGACAAGCTCGTTACGAATATTATCTTCATGTCCCCACTGTGCATTTCTTGTAAAAATGTGTACCCTTGCAAGATCGTTAATACACAAATACTCTGACACCTCACGGATAATTGCTCTATATGCATCCTTTTCCAACCCATCTATAGGAATCAAAATATTCTGAACCTTTAACTGCTGACTTATACCAAAATCCATACGCGTATCATACGGCGGAATATCCATTATACGCAGACTTGAATCTGACAAATTATCCTTTATAATTTCCGTTGTATTTTTTGAATCTGTAATAATATATTCAGAGGACTTCAGATAGCCTTTGATGCTATGAATTTTCGAATAATCATATCTTTCTTCAAAAAAAGTATAAACTACCTTTCTTTCTCGGAGCACATCACCTAAAACCTTCATATGCAAACTATGAACTGCCACGAAAAAAGTATCCTTTGCCCCGGTTTCATTAACAAAATCAGATAGTACCTCCTGTATCACCTCATCAAGTGAGTCATATGACAGCTTACAAAATTGCTTTTCTCCTGTTTTAGTATCATACATCGGATAAGAAGGATTGACCATTACACTTCCATCTGATGCATTTACTCTGAGCTTCCAAATAGTGTTTTCCATCAGGTAATCCTGATATTTCATTTGTCCGTTTTCATATATAATCGTTGAAGATACAAAGCCTCTGTCATCGTAATAATTCCTTCGGCAAATCTGCCCTTCCTCGTACATATCTATAATTATAGGGTTCCCATCCTCGCCAAACTCAACCTGAGCATATTTCTGTCCATTATACAAGGCAACAATTGAGAATGGTGAATATACAAACTCCACGCCCTCCGGCCACTTAATATCATGATATGACAACACAGCCATCTTAGTCCTCTTAATCTGTGCAATTGCATCAAAACAAGACCAGTACGGCGAACGATACATGCCCTGTCTATGAGAGAAATGCCTGAAATTTGGTGAATAACCAAGTAAAACTATCCGATACTTCACATCCACATTTCTGTGAAATAGTGTAATCTGTTTAATTGTTTCGTCAAACTCTGATTTCATTCTCCTCATGTACCATTGCTGTTCATTTTCAATCCATGAGTTTTCCTTATACCATGCCGGTACAAAATATAACATTAAAAATCTCCTTATACTATATAAATGGATGATATCTGTCCATATTTCTATAAACCTCAGCCTCTCTATATAACGATATCCAAATGCCTGTCGACATCATTATAGAGCATGGTAACATAGCCAGTGTTGAATCAATATATCCTCCAAATTGAAGAAATAGCGGAACTCCCTGACATATACATATAATTATCGAGCTGTATATAGAAAATCTGATTACCGTACCCACAAGATATCTGCGAGTCGGCTTGCCTGCATATATATCCAGAATAGAATCCCCTGATTTCAACAGATTCTCGGCTTCCTTGCCCGGTGTGAGCATTATCACAGAAAATAAAATAGTAAGCAATACAATAATTGCCAAATATACTATAATTCCAAAAACAGCCGTGAGCCTAAGATTATCAACAAGCCATGCAAGCTTTTGATTATCCGGGTGCAGATAATATAAGCCCGAACAGACAAACTGTGGCAGCATAAATACCGCTGAGGTGAACATAAGCGGCATTGCACCCACAGGATTTAACTTATATGCCAGGTAATTCTTATCTGCATAAATATTGTTTATGGAAACTCTCTGTACTGCTATTCTCTTTTCAGTTGTTTCTATTATAACCATAATAGCAATCTCAACAACACCGATAATTACAGGCAAAATCAGTCTGTCTGCTTTCTGTCCTGCAAACATATTCATCATTCCATCCACAATATTTATCATGAATACACTCATTCGACCACCAATACCGTATTTCGTGGTTCTATCACACATATACACTACTATAAGCATGCCTGCTATAAGCTGTATAAACACAATTATCTTTGTAATCAACAGCATCTGCGCATCCATATCCTTGTACACAAATGTCTGAACCTTCTGATATGCCTGGATAAATGCAATTACCATCATAAAAAAAAGTGTCCATATATTAAGTTTTCTTGGAGATATCTTTCGGGAACTGTCTAAAGATATTATTGCTACCAGTAGCACTGCAAGTATTGAAGCAATCATATATGGCCACAATCCCAGAATAAACAATGAACAGTTTTTCATATCTCCTGATAATGCCTGAAGCAAAATAGATTGTGCATCAACACTCACATCCTCATATGCTTTCAGATCTATTCCATATAATGGGATATTTCTTCCAATCATATATACAAGCATTATCATTAGAGAATACAATATCTTATACAATAATACATGTTCTTTTTGTCTCTTCTCTTTCAATGATTTCCTCTTCCTTTGAATAGTATTAGTGACCATCCATAACAGATGGTCACTAACATTATAAAACAATATTCTTAGTATTGCTATTGATTATTTATTTCTCATCAGAATTATCCTCAGAGTCATCACTCTTTGCCGGTTTTCTTCTGCGGTTATCATAAACACCCTTTCCTGTGATAGCTGCAACTGCTGCTGCAATCCACCACCACCATGTTTTGATACCGTCCTTGGCTGTTCCGACTGCTGCAAGAGGTGTATCCTCATCCTCGATGTTCTGAAGATTATCTTCATCCTCATTTACTGCAAGAGGAACCTGTGCATCCTGAATTGGTGTATTCGGTGCCACAGGAGTTGCCGGAGCTACTGGCGCTGCCGGAGCTACCGGTGTAGCTGCTGCAAGAGGTGTAGCAGCCGGTGTGATAGTTGCTGCCGGTGCAGGTGCATTATCTACTGCCGGTGCAGGAGTTGGAGCCGGTGTCGGTACTACATTTGCAGTTGACTGACTCTGACTCGTGCTTGTGCTGATGCTCTCGCTTGTGCTGAGTGACTCACTTGTGCTTGCTGATTCGCTTGCACTTGCTGACTCACTTGCACTTGCTGACTCACTTGCACTTGCTGATTCGCTTGCACTTGCTGACTCACTTGCGCTTGCTGATTCACTTGCGCTTGCTGATGTACTTGCACTTGTTGAAGCACTGGTGCTTGCTGAGGTACTTGCACTTGTTGATGCACTTGTGCTTGCTGATGTACTTGCACTTGTACTTGCGCTTGTTGAGGCGCTCGTGCTTGCTGATGTACTTGCACTTGTTGAGGCACTTGTACTTGCGCTTGTCGATGCACTGGTACTAGCTGAGGTACTTGCACTCGTTGATGCGCTTGTGCTTGCTGAGGTACTTGCACTCGTTGAGGCGCTGGTGCTTGCTGAGGTACTTGCACTCGTTGAGGCGCTGGTGCTTGCTGATGTACTTGCACTCGTTGAGGCGCTGGTGCTTGCACTTGTTGAGGCACTTGTGCTTGCTGATGTGCTTGCGCTTGTTGAGGCACTTATACTTGCTGAGGTGCTTGCACTAGTTGAGGCACTTGTACTTGCACTTGTCGATGCACTAGTGCTTGCCGATGTGCTTGCGCTTGTTGAGGCACTCGTACTTGCTTCAACACTCAAACTCTCTGATATTCTTACTGATTCACTCTTCTCATAGTTTGGATCTGCATTATCCAATAAATCAATGGAATCCCCATGCTTATATGCGTATTTATACGTATGTACTCCACCTGTACTACTACTTCTAAATTCTACCCATTCATTATCAGACACTTTTAATACAAACGCATTTCCATCACATATATACAATCCGCCTGTTTGAGAATATTTTTTCGCATTCCAAGCATACCCTGTTGTCCAATTAAATTTCACTGAATCAAAGTCATTAAAATATTCCCAATTACCTGTATATGAATTCTTTACTCTATACTGGCATGATTCATCCTCCCAAAACTGGTACCATTTTCCATTTCTAACTTCAATATCATTCCCAGCTAAATCTTTAAAATTATTTGCCGTAATCTTAGTGACATGATGTACCTTTTTTGATACACAACCATCTCTATATGTATCATTACTTGCAAGCTGCGGCATTCCACTCATTCGAGCATAAACAGCCATATCCTGTTCTGCATCATCTGTATATGCAGCCGCTACAACATTATCACCACTCTGCTGTTCTGCATCACTCTGCTTAGCACTTTCGCTGGCGCTTGAACTATCACTGGTACTTTCACTTACACTCACGCTTTCGCTAGTACTCTCTGATGCACTTTCACTCATGCTCTGTGTTGTACTCTCGCTATACTCTGTCCTCTCGCTCTCAGATAAAGAGCCTGCGTCAGCTAACGAATTGGAATCTGCTGCCGATTCATTAATTGCAGCCATAACCATATCAGCACCCTGGATAGAGCTGACTCCACCCATGGCAATTCCCGCTGCGGTTATACCTTTTAAAATACTGTCAACCTTCTTCTTATTCATATAGTCTCTCCTTATTCACACGAATCCGGATACTTGGATTATCTGTTTCCTAATCCTCTTTCATCCGGACATAACTATAGTTTTCCTCTTTTACACTATAAATATAAACTCCACGGTGTATCTAAAATCGTATAAAAACATTTATATACCGCCAAATTATAGCCTTTCTCTACACAAAATCAAGGTATCCAGCAATAATTTTCTGGTATATATTCCATTTATGAACAAATCTTGCAGTTTTTTTACATTTGCGTAGTATTGACTCAATTTATCTTCCGATTCTGATACAGCTATCCGGTATACATCTTCAAAATCTGTCGCTGCTGCTCCTATTTCATTATCTGTCACATACTTTTCACAGCTCAGCCCCTTTTTAACTATCACTGGGATTCCGGCAGCCATATAAAGTCCGAGTGCCTGCTCGTCAGTATCCCATATTAAGCCAAAGCCTCCGTCTGATAATCTAAGTATAGATTCAGTGACGTGGTACTCATCATATTGCACCACCTCTATATTCAAATTGTTCAATGGATATTCATTTTGACTCGTTTCCGCCATAATATATAGTTTTTTATTTTTATGCTCATTTGCGCAAATGTCTGTCATATAATCCGGTATATTCTGAATCAGATAAGGTTTTTCTTTTAATCCATTTGCGATATAGTAATCCCGCAGCGCAGCCGAGGCAAAAATAAACATATCGGCCCGGTTAAGCAGCGTGATTTCATCACTCAAAGAATACTCGCTGTCATCTCTATCTGATGCTATTTCCTGTATAAACGCAACAATTTTCGTTCCATGATATCTTCTTAAATGCTCAAATAAAAATCCATCGTATCTGGGACTCTCACCGCTTGGATGCTGAAAAATCACTATATCCTCCGGACAAAGTGATGCAATTATGCCATCCATCCTAACATGCAACTCATCATCACTATCATATGTATCAGGAAATTTAAATAAACTCATTTCTTTAAAGCCAAGTGTTTCACCAGCGTTTTTCACCGCATTTTGACGGAGACCAATCAATCCGCCTATGTTATAAGTTTTTGTAATATGTACGCTCATAATCTCTTCCCTATTATTCCACTGTAGCAACTATCTGTGATTCATACACCTGATCATGGTCAAATACTATATCCTGTCACTGTTAATTTGTCTGCTAAATCTATATATGATCTTGATATCTGTTTTCAACCGGTGTACAGGCATTTTCCAATACCTCAATTATTGCATCCTGAAGTATTTTTCTGGTATATGCGCCATCTAATATCAGCTTTTGAATATTCTTTACATTACGATAAAGCTCTATATACTCTGCATCCGTAATACTCTGAACCAGTTTATCAGCTTCATCCAACGTATCAACTGCATATCCCAGACCGTTTCTTTCGACAAATTTATCATGAACACAGCCTCTTTTTACTATAACAGGTATTCCTGCTGCCAGATTTGTACCGAGTTTGTACGGCTGATTCATCGAATAATATCTGTCAAAATATTCATCATCACTCCAAACAAGCCCAAAGCCTCCTTTGGAAAGCTCATGCATTAGCTTTTCCTGCTCAAAATACCCTTTCCAGCAAAAGCTGTCATCATTTTCTCTGTCCGGCTTATTTGCATCATATTGATAAATCGGAGTCTTGCCATGATACTCTGCCAGAAACGGAAAACGATTATAATTCCCGGCAAAGTGAAAGCATCTTGTTACAGCATGATCTACAAAGCAAATGTCTGATGGCATATCCCAGATAGTCTGATAGATAACAGGTTTCTCATCAAGCCCATTTTCTTTCAGATAGCGATGCATCTTCTTTGATGGCAAAATAAGTAAATCCGCCTTATTGAGAGTTTTAATTTCCATATCGAGAATTGCCTGTTCAGAATCAAACATAAGCTTTTGTATATCCTGAACAAAAATTATCAGCTTTGTATCCCGGTATGACTTTATCTTGTTTACAAAACTCTCATCATAATTCACCCCAATCCAGCTTGGATACTGAAAAATCACAATATCCCCATAGTTAAGAGGCGCAATTATCCCATCAAGGCGTTTGTCTATCTCCTTTGCATAATCTGGCTTTAAAGGATAAAAAGACAAGCCCATTTCATGACAGCCAATACTCTGAGCCACCTTTAATACTCTTCTATGTGCCAGACTGGCAGTCCCTGCCATATTGTTTAGTGTGGTAATGTGTGTTTTCATTAATACTCCTGTCTACAAGCTCGTAGTTTCATTGAGGTTTCCATCATTTGTATCTTAATAACCTCATCCACTTTTTTTCTACACTTGCCTCTGTAAAACCACTTGCAATTTTATATGAATTCTCATGAAAAAGCTTTAACCTATCTTCATTTTCAAAGATTTTTACAATTGCCATTCCAATTTTCTTAGCTAAAACTTTTTTATTCATCAACTTCCCATCTATCAGATATCCATTCTGTTCATTTTTAATAAACAACCTATTACCATACCTTGTGTCTAGTCCTATCATAGCCAAGCCATTACCCGTTGCTTCCATTAATGAAAGTCCAAATGATTCAAATTGTGAAAAGGATGCGTACACTTCATAATTCCGATAGAGCAATTTAACATTCTGCCTCCCCATAAAATGAATATAATCACTAGCATTATTGGAAGATACAATATTATTCAAATGCAATATATACTCATCCGATCCTTCTCCATAGATATCTAAATTTATATATTGATTGTACTTGTGCGCCTCAATAACAGCTGCTATCAATAAATCAATACCTTTTGTTTCTTCGATTCTGGAAGCTGATATAATACTATATTTTTTTCTGTTTTCTATAATACATTTTTGTGTTTCAATTGCTCCGGGGGGTATTACACTGACTGATGGTATATAGCAATCATGTTCTTTAAGCTTATTTATTAATGCTTTCCGCTGTTCCTCAGTCGCTACAATAAAAGTATCTATAGCCTGTGAATATTTAAACCAATAATAATACTCATAGTTCATATATAATGAACCTATATTCTCATTCAATTCATAATATTGGTCAGAATGCAGAACACAAATAAATTTCGCTCTATTTCCAAATTCAAACAATGGTCTTAAATAATCTAAATACCCCCCTCTATCCAAAATGCATATATCATTTTCATTGAGTGCTAATTGCTTAATGAAATATATCAATAATTCCTGATTGTCCATTACCTGTCCATTACTAAACACATACTTTATTTTATCAGCATCAAATACCTGCTCAAATACAAGCTTTCCGTTCGTGTCCCAGAACAAACGCCTCTCAAGCTGGCTTTCTCCAATTTCACAATCAGATGTTCCATATAATTCCGTGTATGCCAGACTATCAAAATAAAAACTAGTAAAAATAATACGTTCATCCTTATAATATGAAGCACTTATAATATTATTTTCATCGTCACAAATTATTTCACACTTTTTTTTATTGTTTTCAATAAGATATGTAATATTATCCTTCTCTATGATATCGTCATGATCAATTATTTCTTTCGAGAGCAATATATCTTTTTTTAAGCTTAATCTAATATCCATACGTCCGGTAAGATATATTTCTTTCGAGATTATCTGTTCTCTATCGATTCCCTGATTAATATATAGATCTAAATCTCTCTGCGTCGGCAGATTCATAAAACAATATTTTATATCAATATTATTTTTTTTAAATAACTTTGCACGGAATCCCTGCGCTACATCTACCCCGGAAAACTCGTAGCCATTCATTAATGTAAAATCGAATATTCTCATACTTATTCCTCAAACATTTCCGTTACAGCTGTATATAATTTTTTATATTGTTCTTCTATCAACTCTCGATATATTGATTCTTCATACATTGTTTCTTTTATTCTGCCAATCATTCTATCACAATCCGTTATTTCAAAAATATTATTTTTCAAACAAATATCTCTTCTGTGAACTGTATTTTCAAATGCAAATATTACCATGCTATTATTAACTGCTACATTTGTCGAACTATAAACTTCATTATAATAATTTATATCAAGATATATATCGCATAAATCAAACAATTCCTTTATTTTTTCTTCCGAAACCACTGGATACAAATAAACATTTTCATACTTTTCCAATTGAAGTAACTTATCTGACATAAGTGTCCATGCTGCAACATAAAAGTCCAGATCTGGTATTTCTGTGATCAACGTGTCAATCATTTCCAGCTGGTCAGAATCGGTAAAAATCAAAGCTTTTTTTATTCCAAATTTATTTTTCTTTCTTTTATCATATAAATAAAAGCTTTTACACACACAATTTGTGTGCTTGGCGATCCAATCTCTTTTATTTTTATCATTACATAATATTCTTAATTTATCTACAAATTCGCCTTTTTGAAATTTTTCATACTGTTTATCATCATTCAAAAAAAATGTAACTGAATATTTTTCACGCAGCCCATATATTTTTTCCAATTCTTCAACATCAAAAACAACTATATTTTTATCACTTATTTCAGCTTTGATCATAATATCTGTAAACAGTTCCGCAAATGATGTACACACTTTTTTTATATCGTTTTTTTCAAAAACAGTATATATTTGCGACATTACCTGTTCTAAAAGTACAAGATTACCTTCACTGTCAAAAAATTCACGTAATATAATTTTATTGTTTCGCACATTTTCCGTACAATATTTGTAACCCATTTTATTATAATAATCTTTTCTATAAACTCTATTTTCTTCATCATGCCATTCAACTAATTTAACATTACGCTTTTCAATTGGTTCATTAAAATATATGGATGCCTTTTTTATATTATTATCATATACAGCTCCATCAACCCCATCTGCTCGAACAGCCCACCATTTAGGTAATTCGATAAATGCATAATATAATTCTTTTGTTTGCTCGCCTTTTCTTTTTTCATCAATATAACAATCATAAAACCCAAACACATCATTGATATTATGATTTGTCATTGCCAAAAGTGTGCACACCGAACAGCTCTTTCCCGTATTATTGATGGTGTTCTTTATTCTTTTTATAAAATCCGTATATTCTTTTGCCAATATAATCATATTATCTCCATTTTTCAATATTAAAAACTATAGGGCAAACCCACCCTCTGTATAATGTAAAAACCTCTGTGTTATAAAATAATTCTTACCATTTTCTAATCCGGCATTTGCAAGTATTTCCAGTCCATTACTATCGTCCGCATCCGCTGAAACTATATAGACCGTATTATCATCACAGATAATCTCATTCTCTTCTAAATGCTCATGCCATTCACAGCTATCGAAATTTCTGTTTAATAGCCTCATTGCCTTCCTTATAGAGCTATTCTCTCCACCATAGAATACGAATCGTATATTGTTTTGAGTAGCTTTTTTTAGCAGCTTCTCCAGCATACCTGTTCTATCTACAATTCTGCCCATAGAATTACACAATAAGCCATCCTCCATCTGCTCTCCCCATGGGGTTCTCAGTATTGTAAAATAGTATGCTCTGTCAATTTCATTATTTGTATGCAGCATCAACAGGGTTGCAGCATAATGATATATTATTTTCTCTGCTTTCTCATTATTTTTTCTTGCCTCATCAATAAAATAATTCCATTTTTCATCTATCAATAAGGTTTTTCCGCTGAATATGGCATTTAAAGCATCCTGATCAGGAAGCCATGTTCGTGGATTATCGCTCAGATAATCCATAACCTGTTGAAACAGGCTTCCATTTTTCCTGATATTGTCAAGATTCATGCAAAGAACACCTGCATTAAAATATCTGTCTCGGCTTGTCTGCCCTGCTGCTACAGCGTATGGAGTTCCCCAATTTCTTATTGTCGAACAATCCTGAGCAGCCGCCAGACAGTAATTATCTATATTTAGGTTCCATAATTCTTCAATATCTGTATTTACAAATAAATCAGAGTCCAAATATATTATTTTTTTTAAATCCGGCATAATATCGGGCAACATAATTCTGAACATTGTTCCAATTGCAAATCTATTCATTGAATCAGCAAACGTGCCAAAAACGTCCGAATTAAAATGATGAAATTCTATATCATTTCCACTATTATCGGCAATAAAACTCAGCTTATTTTTATTTATTTCGTTCAATGTGTCATCATGTAATATATGAAAAACTATTGGCGCTTTTGTGTTTTCAACAATGGATTGCATCGTTGTTCCAGCCCAGACACTGTAATTTCCATCCTTATCATGTATACCAAGACAGATATGTATTGCATTATCTAAAAAGCATACATTATTCATTTTTTTCGCAGTTACTCTCAGCCTTGACATTCTTTTCAATACCACATCATCTGAAAAAAACTTCACATATGGATTATTAAATATATCCGGTTCACTCTTTAAAAACTCTTCTTTGCAAATATCCAGTTCCCTATTCATAAAGGTTTCTATTCTACTATATGGCTCAATATATTGGTGCCATAACAAAAATGTCTGGATTTCACAATAACACTGCTCAATTACATTTCCCAGTTCTGCTTTTCTACTTTGAATAGCCTGCCTTATATGATCCATAATAATCTTAGCATCCCGGATCTTTGCATTGCTAATTTCAGAACGTATAATGCCCTCTGTATTCTCAAAGTAATAGTATAATGCCGATTGCACCTTACAATATTTCTTTGCAAGTAACACACAAAGCATAGAAAAATGTGTATCCTCATAATATACATCTTCTATAAATCTTAGATTATGTTCTATTATAAATTTGGTTGAGTATAGCTTTGCCCATGCTGTTACATTAGTAAATCCGGTCAGACCTATAATGAGATTTTTCCTATTATCAACATTATCCAAATCAAGCCTTTGAATTTCAAAATCATTTACTTCTAATACATTTGGCTTATCTGCTTTAAAGCACGATACACCACACTGTGCCACATCATAATCGTCCTCTGTCATTCTGTCATACAGCACCCTGAGCATATCCGGATGCACATAATCGTCCGCATCCACAAATGTGATATATTTGCCGGTGCAGATATCCATTCCCAGATTACGTGCACCGCCACACTTTCCTTTTTTCTGTATTTTAAGAGATATAACATTCTCCGGGTATTGTCTTTGTAAGGATTCTAATATAGACCATGTATTGTCTGTTGATAAATCATCTATGAGTATCACTTCGAGATTTTCAAAGCCATATGTCTGGCTGTAAATTGAATCAAAGCATCTCATAATGTATTTTTGTACATTGTAGCATGGAATAATTACTGATATCTTGTCTTTACCATTCATAACATTTTCTCCATAATATATAAAATAATCAAATTAGTACTTCCTCTAATCGTGTAAAATCACCTTGTAGCTTTTCCAACCTATTTGTACTATTTCCTTTACAACTCACAAACTATACTGTTCACATGACATTTCTCTGCGGCTCTCGGATTTTTCTTTGCGAACTGGCGGTTGATTCTCTTTTTCACTATCTCGCAGTCCTCACGCTTGATTCCGATGAGCATGATAAGAAACTGCACCTTTCCATACGAGGTATATATGTCACTGTAGCGGATTGATTCACCAACGCACTTCTTAAGCTGCCTTGAATACTTGTTCATCTTTGTCTCGCTCTGTACCTGTCTGCCTTCCTCGTCCTCCAGAGTACAGAGCATGAGATATACAGGTACCCTTGTGCGCTTCATAATACGGATGGACGCCTGGTATATTCCTCTGAATACCGGATAGCTGCAGAAATATCCACCTCTTTCTGTTTCCTCCTGCTCGTTCATGCCCTCCTGGATGTTTTCCAGTATCTCATGTGCATGATTCATCTGATTACTGTATTTCTCAAGGATTTCCAAGAGTCTTGAAGATGGATAAATACCGCACTCCCTGAGATAATAGTCCACGACATCCGTGTATAGCTCTTCCGCCTCATCATAGCGCCTGGTCTCTACCATCGCCTCCATGATGAGCTCCTCCCACTCATTGAATGGGTCGACCTTTGCCGCATATACTCCGAGCTTCTCCAGTCCCTTGAATTGTTTTCTCTTTCGCAGTATATACGCAGCTTCATTTATGATTTTCTCAAACATAATGTGATAGCGTCTGGCCTCCTGTGCTATCCACGTCTCGCCTGTATATGCCGCCAAAAACTCTCCCTTATACAGATATAGTGCTTTTATGTACAGCTCAAGCATATTGTCTTCTATTTCCTTTATCCGCTCATCACACACTGTCTCTGCACTCTCCGGTTCATGTGGCATCTGCTTTTCCAGTGCACAGGCCTCGTTATAGAGCTTCTCAAACTCTGCTGCATCCTCTTCTATCTCTATATCCGGAGTCCAGTAATATATGCCTCCCTCCAAATATACGAGGTTCTTTCCCGGCAGTCCAAGCTGTGCGAGCTTTTGCTTTGTCTTGTATACAATAACTCTTAGTGCCGTGTGAGGTGCATCTATGTCACGCTCACCGATTACTATTTCCTCGAGCTTATCCTTTGCTATTCCGCAGTCAGAATAGTGTATCAAAGCCTGCATCATGCGGTTGAACTGGCTTTCCTTATGCATTTTTTCCGCCACAAATGGTGCTCCGTTATAGTCCATTCTGAAATTGCCAAACATCTGTACCTTGATTTTATGCGTCATAGGTGCCTCTCTTCCCGAGTTTTATAAACCTGCTTATTATAGAATTCATATTATCATTGACTCATATATTCAGCTAGTTTTTAACTAAACAAATTAATCTAATTATCATTATACATCAATTCCGCGCATGGCAATAACAACGACAATTTACACAAAAAGTGTCAAAACTCGTACTTGACAAATCGTAAGATATATGATAGCTATTTCTGCTATCAATCGTCTTCTTTATGCCTCCATGATATATTTATCCTCTATTATGCAAAAATCAGCTATTCGAAGCAAGAAATAAAAAAAGATCCTGCAAGAAAATCTCACAGGATCCGGTTATTTCTGATATATTAAATCAGATATGTTAAATCAAATATTAAATTAGAAAATAGCATTTACAATTGTTGAACCAATGGCTGTTGCAAGGAATGCCAGTCCACACACGAGTGGAAGCTTATTGTCATCCTCTTCTATTGCCCTTACTCCAAAGAATATGCTTACATATCCTACTACTCCCGCAAATGTATGCAGCCAGCCGCTCACATTGCCAAAGAACTGGAATGGGATTATGTCGATGATTGCTGCCACAAGGATAATCGGAAGGTATACTGCATCATACAGACATGCTGCTGAAAGTGTCTGTGCAAATGTCACCTTTTTATCCTTCTGCACTGCGTTTAATACAACCAGAATAACTGCTGCCAGGATGAGTACTCTCACTGCCTCTCCTACGATTCCTGAGAAGATTCCCTCAAAGAAGCTCGCCGGGTAAAATGAGAATCCAAAGCCGCCTATGCTGCCAATTACACTTGATAACAGATATACTACAGACAGCACTACTTCTACTATGGCAAATAAGCCAATAAATATAAAGCCTGATGCCATATTTGCATTCTTTACAAAGTCTGCTGCAGCCTGTGCCGGCTTCTTAACAAGACCCTTGTAGAATGTGATGATAGATGCCACATTCTTGTCATTCTGCAGCTGCTGTCCTGCTGCACTCACCTGCTGTGTGAAGTTATCAAACGCCTGCGACTGTGCGCTGCCCTGTGGCTGTCCATTGAACTGTCCCTGTGGCTGTCCGTTGAACTGTCCCTGTGGCTGTCCGTTGAACTGTCCCTGTGCACTGCCCTGTGGCTGTCCGTTGAACTGTCCCTGTGCGCTGCCCTGCGGCTGTCCGTTAAACTGTCCCTGCTGTGCTGCATTATCTGCCTGTGCATTGTTGTCCTGTGTCTGATTTGGTGCCTGTGGCTGTGCCTGCTGACGACATGTGCATACCTCATCATCAGCTAACTGCCTGCCACAATTTGTACAGTATTTCATAACTGAAACCTCCTTAAAATAATTAATTAACTGCTGATAATTATATTAGCATTTCGGATATTTAATAGCAATATTTATTTGATATTTATTTCATATTATATTATGATTATTTATAATCATTCACATTCTACAGAGGAATAAACATGCCACAAACACTTAATATAGCTGTATGCGAGGACGAAGCTGCAGAGACCTTGCTGCTTTGTGATATTCTCAACCACAGCGATATCCAAAATACATACACTGTCTTTACTGATGCAGATTCTTTTCTTGCCTCATATGAGTACGGAAAGTATGACCTGCTGCTCATGGATATATACATGAAAGATTCCATGACCGGCATCGAGGCTGTCTCCATAATCCGTGAGACAGATGCCGATATCCCGGTTGCTTTCATCACAACAAGCACGGAGCATGCCTTGGAAAGCTACAGGCTGTCTGCCATCGGCTATATCGAAAAGCCGGTTTCGGCAGCTGAGCTAAGTAACATTCTTCACCTTGCCATGCTGAAGAAATCCGATGCCCCATCTCTTTATGTGAAGAGAAACAAGAGTATGGAGAGGCTTGCCCTTTCTGATATCATGTACATAGAGCAGAGAGCCAGGCAGATTTTCATACATTTAAAAGAAAATGAGGAAATCAGCTGCTATGAGAAGCTTTCAGAGCTTTCAGATCAGCTGCCCGCTGAGCTGTTTTTTCTGCCGCACAAAAGCTACGCGGTAAACCTGTCGTATGTCACACGCATTGATACTTCACTCAAATGCTTCGTGATGGCCGATGACACAAATATCCCTATCAAGAGAGAGCTCTCCGGCAAAGCCAAAAAGGCTCTGGAGAGATACTACTTTGATCACACCAGAGGGCTTAAATAAGGCACTTTCCTATTGATTTGATATGAGCTAGACTGTCAAAAGTAATACACTGCAAGGAGCCCGGATTATGAAAAAAATTAGCGCTATACGAAATATTCCCTATCTGACAATTATACTGCTTACACTGATTTGCATACTGCTTCTTTCCTCAAAAAACATGATTATGAGCCAGGCGAGCTATCCTGAAGCCACTATCGTAAGTTCTGCCTATGCTGTAGTGGATGGCTCGGATTCAGATAAAGAAGAAATCACATTTCCACATACCTTTAAGCACCTTTCGCCGCGCACACATGTCACCGTCACCACACATATCGACCTGAACAAGGATGATCCAATCTACATAAAAACTGTCTATTCCCCTGCGAAGGTCTATCTGGACGATGAACTCATATATGAGTTTGGCAGGACCGAAAACTATCCATCCTATATGAAGGATCCCGCAACCGAGGGGTACCTGATAGGCACTGACGGTCATTCGGGTGATACAGAGCTTCGCATAGAGTATCTGTCTCCAGTTACCAGAAGCTCGCTTACGGTATATTCTCCTATCTACGGAGCATACAAATCCTTATTTTTCACTCTGTTAAAGCTGAATAAATGGTCATTCTTTATAGCACTGCTTGAGCTTGCCGCAGGTGTTTTGTTTATATTTATCTCGCTGATGCTTTTATACTACGATAAAGAGGTTTGCAAGATGATATTTCATTTTGGATTCTTCTCACTCATGGCCGGCATGTGGTCTATCGGCGAGTGCAACTATACAGGTGTCATAGTCAAAAACCCTACACTGCTGTATCTGTGTGCTTTTATAGGGCTTTTCTCGCAGATGATTCCGCTGCTGTATTTCTGCAGGCTTGCAGTTGGTTTTAAGAATGACAAGCCAATTATAGTTATCGCGAAGCTCCTCACCGTGCTTGACCTTGTTGCTTGTGTCTTACAGCTTAGCGGTACGGTTGCACTATCCCAGAGCATGTACGTGTTCCATGTCATTCTGCCTCTCATACTTTGCTTCCTGACTGCATACATCATCCTTGAGGCTGTTCGCAGCCAAAACAGCAGGGCAAAACGGCTGATGGTTCCGGTATTCATACTGGCACTTGCTTCATGTGCCGAGATAATCAATTATCATTTAAAATTTGTGGCCTCATTGTCATTGCTGTACCAGATTGGAACTCTGCTTTTCATTATAATCATGGGAATTGTAATGGGGCTTAATATAAGCGATATGCTCAGTATAAAACGTGAGAATGAAAGGCTCATATTTGATATGAATCTCCTTGAGCATTCCCTGTTGGAGCAGAAGAAATATAATTCGCTCATCACAACAAACGAACAGCTTTTTAAGAAGCAGCGCCACGATCTGCGTCACCAGCTGGTTGCAATAAAAGGCCTCGCAAACACTGAAAATAAACAGCTGAATGAATACCTGGATTCCCTGATCCACAGCATACCATCTGCGCCTGCAAGCTATTGCGAAAACAGGGTAGTCAATTCCATTCTGTCATACTATAGTGCCATATGCAGAAATGAAAATATCGCTCTTGAGACAAAGCTTATTGTTCCGGAAACCGATGATGCGGCCTTGGACAATGACCTGTGCCTGGTATTTGGAAATCTGATAGAAAACGCTATAGAAGCCTGCAGACGCATGGATACTTCTGATTCTTTGAACGAGAAATCATCGCACTTTATCCGACTGCATGCCCACGTACACTATAAGACACTTATTATTACTATGGACAACAGCTTTGACGGACATGTTACCATCCAAAACGGAAAATACCGTTCTTCTAAGAGGGACGACTATGGTATAGGTCTGTCATCCATCCGCTCTGTTGCCGGTAAATATGATGGTGACGTTGCATTTGAAGCAGCTGATGGTATATTTCAGTCATCAGTATACCTTCAAATATATAAATGACACACTAAAATCATTAATTTATATTAATGATTCATACCTAAATATCATTTTTAGAGTCCAACTAACTTATTGTATATAATGCATACATATGCTATAATAATAAAAGAATTTTGTGCATTATACACATATGGAGTTTTAATTTATGATAGAAAACACGATATACAAGGAATTTATTGATAAAATTTCAGAATTGTCAGACGGGATATATCCTATCATCACCGACCTGGATAATGACTTATCTTACGTACCGGACAAGACAGCTGATTTTTTCGGCTTTGAAGCCGGCGAGCATACCTGCTTCTTTGAACAGCTGAGCTCTTGTGTCAACGACGTTGACCTGCCGGAATATAAGCAGGAAATCCGCTATCGCTTAAATGGTGAAAAACCGGATGATATATTTTATGTCCGCATGGGAAAGCATACCAAAGAATATATGATGGGATTTTATTCTGATATTTTTACCGGTGATGACGGACACCGCTACCATGTCCTCGTGCTCAGAAACGAAAATACCCTTCCGGATATCGACCCATATACATATCTTTATGGTCAGTCAAAGTTTGAAAGAGACATCAACGGCTATATCATGGAAAACAGGTCTGTAGCCATAATCGAGGTGGAGATAGGTCATATAGATGAGTTCAATATACTGTATGGTTCCAATTTCAACACTGCAATCCAGCGTGAGCTTGCGCTCAAGTTCATCTACATGATGGATGGCAGCACCGCTACCTACTATATGAATAATTGCAAGTTTGTATTTGTGGTAAAGGAAGCAGACCGTGCCTTGGCCGAGGCCTTCTATCAGAAAATTGCCGATACAATAAAGTCCATGTATTTCTTTAAATGCTTTAAATTTGAGTTTGATATATATGCTGCGTGTCTGATTCTCAAGGATTATGATGGTGATACCTCAACTGTCATCAGCAAGGTGGAGTACACTCTAGACCGCGCGAAGGAGCTTCACAGCCCTGATTTGTTATTTTTCAATGATATGGTCAGGTTCAATGGCAGCTCGCATATAGATATCATGAAAATCATTCATCAGTCGGTTATCAATGGCTGTGATGGCTTTTTTGTAGAGTTTCAGCCCATTGTAAAGGCTTGCAATGGTGAAATAATGGGTGCTGAGGCTCTGGTGCGCTGGAAAAAGGAGCCTTTTGGCACGGTGCCACCCGGACTGTTTATCGACTGGCTTGAGGATACCCCTGCTATGTATGAGCTCGGAAATTATATCATGAGAACTGCAATAAGCGCAGCCAGTAAATTTGCAAAGATAAAACCCGACTTCTTCATCAATGTAAATGCATCCTCAGAGCAGCTTGAAAAGGAATGTTTTGTGGAAGATACTCTGGCAATTCTTAAAGAGTATGATTTTCCACCTTCACAGCTGTGGATAGAGATTACAGAGCGATGCAGAGATCTGCCTATATCTATGATAAAGAAAACCGTCACTGCATTCAGGGAAGCCGGAATCCACACCACTATGGATGACTATGGCACAGGAAGCTCTTCATCTCAGATGATGCTTGAGCTTCCTGTAGAGGGTGTCAAGATAGATATGTTCTTTGTTAAAGACATTCTCGAGGAGAAAAAGAAGCAGGCACTTGTAATCGGAATGATTAATTTTGCCAATGCCGCAGACTTAAAGATATGTATTGAAGGCATAGAAAATGATAACCTTGAGAGCTATCTCAGGCAGTTCGACGTCACCTGCTTTCAGGGCTATCACTACTCTAGGTCTATCTGTCAGGATGAGCTTATGAAGCTTCTTATAAAGCCATAGTCCTGGATATTACTCAAGATTTTCCTTAAATACTGTCAGTGCGCCATTTTTCTTTAAAATCAGCATGACAATTGCTGCCACTATGCTTCCGGCCACTGTAGAGATAAGGAATGGCACTATGTATATAAACATGCCTTCCGGCTGAATAAGCATCACGTATTTTGCAAGAGGATACGCTGCCAGGCCTCCGAGTATGCCTGTGCCAAGCGCCTCTGCAATACATGTCGGTATGATTTTTTTGCTGAATCTGTACATCAGTCCACAGCACAGAGCACCTACCATGCTTCCCGGGAATGCCATGAGACTTCCCAGTCCTGTCAGGTTTCTGATAATACTCGCACAAAATGCCACACCGACACCCCATGCAGGTCCTAAAAATACTGCTGCACATATATTTACCATGTGCTGTACAGGTGCACATTTGCTGCCGGCAACAGGGAAGCTTATTAAGCTTCCTGCTACGGCAACTGCCACAAGCACTCCTGCCATGGCAATCTTTCTGATTGAAAGAGTTCTTTTTTTAGTGTTCTTTTTACTTTCCATTACTACCTCACCTTAAAGTATACCGTAACTGTTCAGTACCTTCACAGTTGCGAGTCGTTTCTGTACTAAAAAGTTATAGTATATCAATATACTCTCCTGCAAGTGCCTTGTTCATGCTTCGCACAGCACAGAACTTACCGCACATACTGCAGGTATCACTATGATCATCTTCCGGGCTTCGGCTGTCACGGATGGCTTTGGCTGTTTCAGGGTCTAATGCACAGGCATACTGTGCGTCCCAGTCAAGTTTCTGACGTGCTTCAGCCATTTTATCATCAATATCACGTGCTCCGGGAACACCTTTGGCGATGTCGGCAGCATGGGCAGCAATCTTGGAAGCAATGATCCCCTGTTTTACGTCATCTACATTAGGAAGCGCCAGATGTTCTGCAGGTGTTACATAACATAAGAATGCAGCACCGTTCATAGCAGCAACTGCACCACCGATAGCGGATGTGATGTGATCGTAACCTGGAGCAATATCCGTAACAAGAGGGCCAAGTACATAGAACGGAGCACCCATGCAGATACTCTGCTGTACTTTCATGTTGGCAGCAACCTGATCAAGCGGTACATGTCCCGGTCCTTCTACCATTACCTGTACATTGTGGTCCCATGCACGTTTTGTAAGTTCTCCAAGACGCACCAGTTCTTCAATCTGGCATACATCGGTAGCATCGGCCAGACATCCAGGGCGGCATGCATCACCAAGGGAGATAGTAACATCATATTCTTCGCAGATATCAAGAATCTCATCATAGTGTTCGTAGAAAGGATTTTCTTCTCCGGTCATACACATCCATGCAAATACAAGACTTCCGCCACGGCTTACAATATTCATTTTACGTTTGTGTTTTTTTATCTGTTCAATCGTTTTACGTGTAATTCCGCAGTGAAGTGTGACAAAGTCCACACCATCTTCTGCGTGAAGACGGACAACGTCGATGAAGTCCTGCGCAGTCAGAGTTGCAAGATCTCTTTGATAGTGGATGACACTGTCGTATACAGGAACAGTACCGATCATAGCAGGACATTCATGTGTCAGTTTCTGGCGGAATGGCTGTGTGTTACCGTGGCTCGATAAATCCATGATGGCTTCAGCACCAAGATTTACAGCGCTCATAACTTTTTCCATTTCAATATTGTAATCCTTACAGTCGCGGGATACACCAAGATTTACATTGATCTTGGTACGGAGCATGCTTCCGACACCTTCCGGATCAAGACTGGTGTGATTCTTGTTGGCACAGATTGCAACCTTGCCTTCTGCAACAAGTTTCATAAGTGCTTCTGTTGTCATGTTTTCTTTTTTTGCTACAATTTCAATTTCAGGAGTGACAATTCCTTTTCTTGCAGCATCCATCTGTGTTGTGTAATTTCTCATGTGTTTGCCTCCGTTAAAAAATTAAATATAAGGTTATAATGCGTCAGCAAAAACACACAGATTTCGATGCAGGAAAACATTTCTCTACACAGATCTGAGGTTCATAAAAGAACTATGAAATTACTGACGCCTATATCAGATGGGAAATCTGATACTTGTGTATGCGGTACAAGGTGGTGTCCCCAATGTACCGTTTCTAAACAACTCTTAACGAGTCGTTTTTATCATAGCCATTACGCCGCTTTTGTTCAGCGCTGTAATCAGCAGAAATGCAAGAATGCTTCCTGCAATAGTAGAAATCAGAAATGGAACTACATAGACGAAGATTCCGGCAGGAGTGATTCCCATAATATATACTGCAACAGGATAAGCAGCCAGGCCGCCAAGAATTCCTGTGCCGAGTGCCTCTGCAAGACAAGTCAGGCTGAGCTTGTGGCAAATGGAGTATACAAGTCCACAGCAAAGTGCTCCAACCATACTTCCGGGAAAAGCCATCATGCTGCCAAGACCAAGCAGATTTCGTAACAGGCTGGCACAAAATGCAATTCCTACACTGTACCAGGGCCCTAACGTGACTGCTGCCAGGATATTAATAATATGCTGTACAGGTGCACATTTACTGCCTGCAACCGGAAAGCTTAAGAAACTTCCGACGATGGCAAGAGCCGTAAATACACCGGCAAGAGCCAGTCGTCTTGTCCGTGAAGAGTCTGATGATAAAGTTGTGTGTGTCATAAATAAACATTCCTTTCATAAAAAAATACCCTTCATTCATAAAGCGGATGGAGGGTACAAAAAGTAAAAAAAGAAGAGATGCGGGGGCATCTCTGTCAAATCAATACATGGTATGAATCCCTCCGTTGGCATTATCCAAATCAGGTAAAGGGTCGAAACGGAATTACGCTTCCTCTCAGCCGGTTTTCTCCAGCTCCCCCTGTTAATATGAACTTTGTTCACGGATTATTATAACGTAGTCAATATCAGATAGCAAGAGAGAATGAGAAATTTTATATACATGTGATAGAAAATTATGGTAATATATAGAAAGATGTTGTAAATGAATATGTTGCTTTAAAGCACAGATGTGTGAACTGGAGGCTCAGAAGAATGAGAGAGAATAATTTGGCAAGGTTTATAAAAGCACAGGATTCTGATTATAAGACGGCTCTTGCAGAAATCAAGAGCGGACATAAGAGAAACTGCTGGATGTGGTATATTTTCCCACAGATACAGGGACTTGGCAGTAGTGGTACTGCAATGTACTACGCTATTGAGAACTATGAAGAAGCAAAGGAATATATAGAAAATCCGGTAACAGGTGCGCATTTAAGAGAAATCTCAGAAACACTGCTTTCACTGGAATCGAACGATGCTACGCAGGTGATGGGATGGACGGATGATTTGAAACTCCGTTCTTCCATGACATTATTTGCACTGGCAACGAAGGAGAATGAGGTGTTCTTAAAAGTTCTGGATAAATTTTATGATAATCAGCCGGATGCACAGACGGTAGATATTTTGGATATGGGATATCTGGTAATGAAAATTGATGAACCGGATTTTGGATGTGAAGGAAGACCGGACGGGGTAGAACCAATGGCTAAAGTAACCCTTCTGAAGCTGAAAAGTGAAGAAGAGATCCAGTTAGAGATTCCGGATGCAGAACTTTACCGGAAAGAGATTGTTGAGGGGAGCGAAGTTGCAGTCAGTCCGGATGGAGTCATGATTAAGATGTAAACAGATCAGGGAGCCGTTTCAGAAGACGATAAGTAAATAAGACGGGTAATAATAAGTAATAAAGGGGAGTTTCAGGTGAAAGACAGAGACGAGAAAAAAGAGACCAAGAAGAAAAGAAAAGAAGAGAAAGAAGAACTGACCGGTATGGCGGCTGTATGGGATTATCTGAAAACATTTCTGATCATATTCTGTGTTGTATTTGCAATGAACAAACTGGTGTATATCAACGCAGTGATTCCGTCGGAATCCATGCAGGATACGATCATGAAGGGGGACCGTGTACTGGGAAACCGTCTGGCATATATAAAGGATGATCCGGAGAGATATGACATTGTAATCTTCAAATATCCAGATGATCCGTCCAAGATTTTTATCAAGCGCGTGATCGGACTGCCAGGAGAGACGGTTACCGTGAAAGACGGGAAGATTTACATTGATGGAAAAGAGCAGACACAGGCGGTAAGCTTCTGCCCGGAAGAGATGGCAGGAAGCTTCGGACCTTATGAAGTTCCGGAAGATAGTTATTTTGTAATGGGGGATAACCGGAACAATAGTCTGGATTCCAGATACTGGGATAACACGTATGTAAAGAAAGAGGCAATTCTGGCCAAAGCAGGATTCCGGTACTGGCCGCTTAATAAAGTTGGATTTGTAAATAAATCTGCAGAAAAATAGTTGCAATTGTTTTCCGTGTTTTATATAATGAATGAAGTTTTGCGAGAAAAGGCTCTGAAGCGATATCGGGGTCTTTTCTTAACGTAAACACATAGAAGGCAGCTTGAAGATGAAAGATAGCGATATACACAGATGACGGAAAAGGAGGAAAACAGGATGGAAAAAGATATGACGGCCGGCACTCCCGGGAAGATCATTTTCAATTTTACAATGCCGATCTTTATCGGTAATATTTTTCAGCAGTTTTATAATATGGCAGATACGGTGATCGTCGGGAAATTTGTCGGTAATGCGGCACTGGCGGCGGTAGGAGCATGTGGAACACTGGTATTTCTGATCATTGGCTTCCTGCAGGGAGTTACTGCGGGATTTACGGTTGTTACAGCACAGCACTTCGGAGCCGGAAACATGAAGGCGATGAAGAAGTCTGTGGCATCCGGTGCGGTACTTACAGGGATCGTAACCGTTATTCTTACATTGCTGAGCATGATCAGTATGGCGAAGGTGCTGCATCTGATGAATACACCGTCAGACATGTATGGAGAAGCTTACGGATATATTATGGTCATTTGCGGCGGGATTGTGGCACAGGCACTTTACAATTATCTTGCAAGTGTATTAAGGGCACTGGGCGATAGTAAGCGTCCGCTTTATTTTCTTGTGATTGCAGCACTTTTGAATATTGTGCTGGATCTGGTGTTTATCATTGTATTTAGAATGGGAGCTGCAGGGGCAGCCTATGCGACAGTGATCGCACAGGGAATTTCGGGAATTCTGTGTCTGCTATATATTGCAAAGAAGGTTCCCGCACTGTATCTTCATAGAGAAGACTGGGAAATAGATAAGAATCTGGCCGGATGGCAGCTGAAGATCGGACTTCCGATGGCATTCCAATATTCCATCACGGCGATAGGAACGATTGTTGTACAGTCTTGCCTGAATATCCTCGGTTCTACAGCTGCAGCCGGATTTGCGGCAGCAAGCAAGATCGAGCAGGTGTTTACGCAGGCCTACGTTGCGCTTGGTACAACGATGGCGACTTACTGTGCACAGAATATGGGGGCAGGGAAATATACGAGAATCCGTAAAGGATTTAAGAGTGCAACATTGATTGGATTTATTTATGCGGTTGTGACAGGTGTGATTATTTTCTTTGTCGGAAAATATATGACGATATTCTTTGTATCAGAGAATGTAAATCAGATCATGGAATATGTGGATATTTATTTGAGGTGTGTAAGCGTGTCATTCCTGCCTCTTGTTATTGTTAATTTGTATAGAAACGGAATTCAGGGAATGGGATATGGACTGCTTCCGATGACAGCGGGGATTGCAGAACTTGTCGGACGGAGCGGTGCAGCGCTGATTGCATCACATTTTGGCAGCTATATGGGAATCTGTCTGGCATCTCCGGCGGCATGGGTGCTGGCGGGAACACTTCTTCTTATTATGTATTTTGAGATCATGAAAGGAAAGAAAGACAGAAATTTGAAAAATAGATAGAAAACTGAAAAGCAACTTGTTATAATAAAATGTACGAATAAACATAGAAACATTGATGGGTGAAACAGGATGAATCAAAGAGTAATAAAAAAAGTCCGCTGTAATATCTGTTCGGCGGGATGTCCGATCGATGCTTATGTAGAAGAAGGAACGCTTGTGTCGGTAGAAGGCAGCCGGGATCTTCCAGGGCAGAGTGGAGGATTATGTTCTAAAGGAGCTGCTTCCAGGCAGTATGTTTATAACAAAGACAGGATTCTGTATCCGATGAAACGGATCGGAAAAAAAGGAAGCGGGGAATTTGAACGCATATCCTGGGATGAAGCGTATCGGATGATTGCAGAGAATCTTCTCAGGATCAAAAAAGAATATGGTCCGCAGGCGGCAGCATTTTATGCGGGATATCCGAAATGGTACAGACCGGCACTTCTGCGGCTTGCCAATGCTTACGGGTCTCCGAATTACTGTACGGAATCCAGTACCTGTTTTCAGTCGGCGGCAATGGCATGGAGATCTATTTATGGAAATGACATCTGCTTTCCAGATCTGATGCATGCACAGACGGTTCTCGTATGGAGTAACAATCTGTATCATTCCAATGTGGGAATGGCAAGACCTTATCAGTCGTTAAAAGCACGTGGGGCGAAGATCATAGCTGTAGATCCAAGAGAGACCGTAACGACACAGGCAGCGGATATCCACTTGAAACTTCTGCCGGGAACGGACGGAGCACTCGCGCTGTCTATGGCACAGGTGATCATAGAAGAAGGGCTGTATGATAAAGAATTTGTAGAAACATATGTATATGGTTTTGAGGAGTATCAGGCGTATGTGAATCAGTTTCCGCCGGAAAAAGCAGAGAAGATCACCGGTGTAGATAAAGAACTGATCCGTGAGGCTGCCAGAATGTATGCGTCTAACGGTCCGGCTGGCATAATGTTTTCAGCGTCTCCAGTTGTACATAATATTAATGGAATGCAGAATTACCGGGCAGTGATGTGTCTGATCGCACTTACCGGCAACTATGATATCCCGGGTGGCAATCCGTCAAGACCGGGTCCGGTGTCTCCTTGCAATGAATATGGAAAAGTAAAACGGCTGGATACGATAGAAGCCATCGGTGAGAAAGATTTTCCGGCATGGTTTGATCTCCCGTGTGAGGAAGCGCAGTGTACAAGAATTGCAGATTATATTCTGAAGGAAGAACCATATCCGCTGAAAGCTGTGGTGGGATTCGGCCTGAACCACAGAATGTGGCCGGAACCGGAATATTTTCAGAAGGCGTTAGAAGCGTTGGATTTTTATGTGAATGTAGATCTGTTTTTTTCAGATTCGAGCAAGATGGCAGACCTGGTTCTTCCGGCAGCGTCTTCCTTTGAACGAGATGTTGTACTGAATGGACGGGGAGGAATGTTCTTCCTGTCAGAAAAAGCAATCGAACCGGTTGGAGAGGCGAAGAATGATATTGAGATCATGATCGGCATGCTTCGTGCCATGCAGTTACATGATGAAGCATTGGAACATGGCTATGAGAAATATATGGAATATATTCTGGAGCCATCCGGTGTCACACTGGAGGAATTGCGGGCGCATCCGGAAGGGGTAAAAGGACGTGTGATCATTCCGCCGGCATTTAAGAGATATGAAAAAGAAGGCTTTCATACACCATCCGGTAAGGTGGAATTTGTATCACAGATACTCGAACGTTACAAAGACAGCCACGGATATTCCGGACTTCCGGAATACAGAGATTTCCGTGAGGTGTCAGGCATGGACAGGGAAGCATATCCACTGATTCTGAATACCGGTTCCAGAAAACCACAGCTTTTCCATGCAAGAACATACCGGGTACCGTGGCTTGCAGGACTTGAAAAGGCAACACTGGTAGAAATCCATCCGGAAGATGCGAAAAAGTATGGTATTGCAGATGGTGACATGGTGAGGGTATCTTCCCCGGTGGGAAGTATCTGCGGAATTGCGGCGGTTTACCTGAACAGCCAGCCGGGAATTGTACACGTCTATCATGGCAATGCAAAGGGTGAGGCAAATGATCTGATAGACAGAAATTATCTGGATCCAATTTCAGGATTCCCGGGATATAAAAGTTATTTCTGTAAAATCGAGAAAGAAAAAGGCGAGGTGAAGGCATGAGTTACCGATTAAAATTTGATCCGGATAAATGTGTCGGCTGTTATGCCTGTCATATAGCCTGTCTGGATGCACACCATGATGTGGAAGATGTAGATGCAAAGAGCCATCGGACGGTCAAAAAGGTAGTGAAAAATCAGTTTGAAAAGAATATCTGTCCGGGCTGTGCTCACTGCGGTATCTGTATCAAAGCCTGTCCGGTGCAGGCAATTTACAAAGATCCGAAGACTGGATTTGTACTGACAGACAAAGAAAAATGTATTGGATGTCATGCCTGCGAAAAGGTCTGTCCGAAAGACGTGATCCATTTTGACAAGGACGGAAAAATGGAAAAGTGTGACGGGTGTATTGAAAGAATCAGGGAAGGGCGGGAACCTGCCTGCGTCAGAGTCTGTTTTCCCGGTGCGATCACACTGGAATAAAGACGAATAGATAAAAAGGTGAGACTGATAAAAGTAAGAATAGATGAAACTGGATAAAGCTAAGTAAAGAGAGATAAGGATAAAGGCGTATGTTAAAAATCAAGGAATATGTGAAGGCAGAAAGTCTGGAACAGGCATATGAACTGAACCAGAAGAGGACGAACTGCATTCTGGGCGGCATGTTGTGGCTTAAGATGTCGAACCGGAATGTACAGAAAGCGATTGATCTGTCAGGACTTGGTCTGAATCAGATCGAAGAGACAGAAGAAGAATTCCGGATCGGATGTATGACGACACTCCGTGAACTGGAATGTCATGAAAGATTGAACCAGTGGTGTGAAGGCGCAGTAAAAGATGCGGTCAGTGATATTGTCGGCGTACAGTTCCGGAACCTTGCAACGATTGGTGGAAGTATATTCGGACGCTATGGATTTTCGGATGTACTGACAGTGTTTCTTGCAATGGACAGTTACGTAGAACTGTATAAAGGAGGGATTGTTCCATTACAGGAATTTGCGCAGATGAAAAGAGACAATGACATTTTAGTCAGAGTCATTGTAAAAAAGGATCAGAGAAATATGATTTATCTGGCACATAGAAATTCCAAGACAGATTTTCCGGTATTGACATGTGCGGTTTCAGTAAATGCTGAAAATGGATGCGTATGTATCGGTGCAAGACCGCAGAAAGCGGTCCGACTGGAACTGACAGAAGCAGTCAGAGAAAAAGTATGGAGCGGTGTCTGTACTGAAGAAGAGATGAAGAAAGAGGCAGAATGCATTGCTTCACAGGTGAAGACGGACAGTAATATGCGCGCCGGCAAAGAATACAGAAGCCGTCTGGCATATGTTCTGATCCGCAGGACATTGGAAGCACTGAATACAAAAGGAGGAGATCAGTAGGATATGAAAGTAAAGATTCTTTTAAATGGGACAATGAGAGAAGCGGAAATATCCAGCGATCAGCTTCTGATCGATTTTGTCAGAGATCATGGATGCTATAGTGTAAAACGTGGATGTGAGACGTCGAACTGCGGCCTGTGTACAGTGTTTGTAGATGATAAACCGGTATTATCCTGTTCGATGCTGACAGCCAGAGTCGACGGATGCAAGGTAGATACGTTAGAAGGACTTCAGGAAGAAGCAAAAGAATTCGGTGCATTTGTTGCAGATCAGGGTGCAGAACAGTGCGGTTTCTGCAATCCGGGAATGATCATGAATGCAATTGCCATGTTCCGCGAGAATCCGGAGCCGACAAGAGAAGAGATCAAGGCATATCTTGCGGGAAATCTTTGCAGATGTTCCGGATATGAAGGACAGCTTCGTGCAATGGAAGCATTTATCGAATACAGAAAGAAAGGAGAAAGATCATGAAAGCAGTCGGACAACCGATAAGAAAAAAAGACGCAATGGCACTGGTGACAGGAAAACCGGTATTCATGGATGATCTTGCTCCAAAGGACTGCCTGATCGTAAAGGTACTCCGAAGCCCGCATGCCAATGCGATCGTAAAATCAGTAAAGACAGATGTGGCAAAAAGAGTGCCGGGGATTGAAGACGTTTACACATGGGAAGATGTGCCGCAGGAAAGATTTACAACAGCAGGACAGACCTACCCGGAGTTCAGCCCATATGACCGGCTGATCCTGGACCGGCATGTCAGATATGTGGGAGATCCGGTGGCAATCGTTGCAGGTGAGAATGAGGCATGTGTGGATAAAGCGTTAAAGATGCTGAAGGTGGAATACGAAGTGCTTCCGGCAGTTCTGGATTTTCATATGGCAAAAGATGGTGATGTTCTGGTACATCCGGAAGATAACTGGAAAGCACTCTGCAAGGTAGGCGCCGATAATAAGAGAAATCTCTGTGCAAGCGATTCTACGGAAGACGGAGATGTGGATGCAGTGCTGGCAGATTGTGATGAGGTCGTAGAAGGAACTTATCACGTCAGGGCTGCGCAGCAGGCCATGATGGAGACATTCCGTACCACTTGCTTTATGGATGCTTATGGAAGACTGAATATTTTAAGTTCCACGCAGATCGTATATCATGTAAGACGAATCATTTCCAATGCACTTGGAATTCCGAAATCCAGGATCCGTGTCAGTAAGCCAAGGATCGGAGGAGGATTTGGTGCAAAACAGTCGGTTGTGGCTGAATTATTCCCAGCATTTGTTACATGGAAGACCGGGAAAGCATCGAAGATGATCTTTACGAGAGAAGAATCACAGATTGCATCGTCTCCAAGACATGAGATGGAAGTTCATGTACGTCTTGGTGCATCCAGAGAAGGAAAAATCCGTGCGATTGATGTGTATACACTGTCAAATACAGGGGCATATGGAGATCACGGTCCGACAACAGTCGGATTATCGGGACACAAATCCATTCCTTTATATAGTTCTGCAGAAGCACACCGTTTTGCATATGATGTTGTCTATACAAATCACATGGCAGCAGGAGCGTACCGCGGATATGGAGCAACACAGGGAATCTTTGCGGTGGAATCTGCGGTAAATGAGATGGCGCAGAGACTTCATATGGATCCTGTGGAGATTCGTCTTAAGAACATGGTAAGAGAAGGCGACGTTATGCCGGCATATTACGGTGAGACGGCGAAGAGCTGTGCACTTGACCGTTGCCTTGAACGGACTGCGGAGCTGATCGGATGGAAAGATAAATATCCATACAAAGATATGGGAAACGGCAAAGTCAGAAGTGTGGGAATCGCAATGGCTATGCAGGGTTCCGGAATCTCCGGTGTCGATGTAGGATCTGCAACCATTAAGATGAATGATGATGGATTCTATACTCTGATGATCGCAGCGGCAGATATGGGTACCGGATGTGATACGATCCTTGCACAGATGGCGGCAGAATGTCTGGATTGTCCGGTGGAAAATATAGAAGTCCTCGGAGCAGATACGGATTCGTCTCCATACGATTCGGGATCTTATGCGTCAAGTACGACATATGTAACAGGAAAAGCGGTAGAAAAAGCCTGTCAGAAACTGATCGCCAGAATTCTTGAGATTGCATCCGGTATGCTGGATGCACCGGTGGAAGAACTGGAATTTGCAAGCGACCGTGTAGAATGGCCAAAAGCACGGAAGTCTGTATCACTGATAGATATTGGTACGAAATCAATGTGTGGAAATGGCTGTGCACTGGAAGCAACAGAAAGTAACAGTTCACCGACATCACCGCCGCCATTCATGGCAGGAGCTGTGGAGATTGAACTGGACAAAGAGACCGGTCATGTGGAGATATTGGATTATAAAGCGGTTGTGGACTGCGGAACAGTAGTGAATCCAAATCTTGCAAGAGTACAGACCGAAGGTGGTCTGGTACAGGGAATTGGCATGACGCTTTATGAGAACATCCAGTACAATGACAAAGGAACTATGTTGAATAATTCTTTCATGCAGTACAAGATCCCGTCCAGAAGAGATATGGGAAACATCCAGGTGGAATTTGAAAGCAGTTTTGAGCCGACGGGACCGTTCGGAGCAAAATCCATCGGAGAGATCGTAATTAATACTCCTGCACCGGCACTTGCACATGCAATTGCCAATGCGACAGGAATCTGGTTTAAGGAACTTCCGATTACCAGTGAGCAGATCGCAATGGGAGTTTTTGAGAAGGAAGATATAAAATAGATCATATATTAAAAAATATATGTATAAATGACTTGCAATCAGAACGAAAAGTCATTACAATATGGGGTAACGTTTAGAAAAATATGTGGAGGCCGCTAAGATGCAGTTATTAAAAGACAGAATCCGCAAGGATGGAAAGATAAAAGAAGGCAACGTCTTAAAGGTGGACAGCTTTCTCAATCATCAGATGGATGTAAAGTTATTTCAGGAAATCGGGAAGGAATTCAAGAGAAGATTTGAAGGTGAGGAGATTACGAAGATTCTTACGATCGAAGCTTCTGGGATCGGAATCGCATGTGTTGCGGCTGAAGTATTTGATGTACCGGTTGTATTTGCAAAGAAGACACAGACAAAGAATATTGCAGGGGATGTATATACAACAAAGGTAGAATCATTCACACACGGAAGAGTTTATGATATTATCGTTTCCAGAGAATTTCTTGGAAAAGGAGATAAGGTTCTTCTGATTGATGATTTCCTTGCTAACGGGAAAGCACTGGAGGGACTGGCAGAACTGGTTAAAAAGTCAGGAGCCGAGCTGGTCGGAGCTGGTGTTGTGATCGAGAAAGGATTTCAGGTTGGTGGAGATATCATCCGCTCCAAAGGAATTCATCTGGAGTCGCTGGCAATCGTAGAAAGTATGGATGAGAAGACAGGGGAAGTCGTTTTCCGTAATTAACAGCTAAAATTCAAAGGATTTTTTAAGGGAATGTGAGGGTTTCATATTCCCTTTTTTTTATTCCTATGATATACTTTATGATAAGTATGTGAATGCATAAAGAGAACTTATAGTAAGGAGTAAGAACTTATGAAAAGAGTATTGTTAAAACTCAGCGGGGAAGCTCTCGCAGGCGATAAAAAGACAGGATTTGATGAAGCTACCTGTATGGGTGTTGCAAAACAGGTAAAGCAGCTTGTAGATGATGGGGTACAGGTTGCGATTGTAACAGGTGGTGGTAACTTCTGGAGAGGAAGAACCAGCGAGACGATAGACCGTGTTAAAGCAGACCAGATCGGGATGCTGGCAACAGTTATGAACTGTATTTATGTATCTGATATTTTCCGTTATGCAGGAATGAAGACAGAAGTATTTACACCATTTGTGTGTGGCGCATTTACTACATTGTTTTCTAAAGATGCGGCAGTAGAAGCACTGAATGAAGGAAAAGTTGTGTTCTTCGCAGGTGGAACAGGACATCCATACTTCTCGACAGATACTGGTGCGGTTTTAAAAGCAATTGAGATTGAAGCAGATGCTATGCTTCTTGCAAAAGCAATTGACGGGATTTATGACAGCGATCCGAAGGTTAATCCGGAAGCAAAGAAATATGACGAGATTTCTATTCAGGAAATTATTGATAAGAAGCTGATGGCTGTAGACCTGACAGCATCTATTATGTGTCTAGAGAATAAGATGCCGATGCTGGTATTCGGACTGAATGAAGAGAACAGCATTGTTGAGACGATGAAGGGAACATTTACAGGAACAAAAGTAACTGTATAAGTATTATAATGGATTATTGCGATAAAAGGAGATCACGCTATGAATGAAAGATTAAAAACATTTGAGGAAAAGATGAAAAAAACAATTGGAAATCTGGACGGAGAACTTTCAGCAATCCGTGCAGGACGTGCGAATCCAAATGTGTTAAATAAAATTGTAGTAGACTATTATGGAACACCGACACCAATCCAGCAGGTGGCTAACGTATCTGTACCGGAAGCGCGTATGATCCAGATCCAGCCATGGGAGAAAAGCATGGTAAGAGAGATCGAGAAAGCAATTATGACTTCTGATCTCGGAATCAATCCTACCAATGACGGAACAACTGTACGTCTTCTCTTCCCGGAACTTACAGAGGATCGTAGAAAAGAACTGGTTAAAGATGTTAAGAAAAAAGGGGAAGCTGCAAAAGTTGCAATCCGTAACATCCGTCGTGACGGAATTGATGCAGCTAAGAAATTAAAAGGAACAGATGTCTCAGAAGATGAGATCAAGGACATGGAAGATGATCTGCAGAAACTGACAGATAAATATGTAAAAGAAGTGGATAAAGCTGTAGAATCAAAATCAAAAGAGGTTATGACAGTATAAGATCTGCAACAGATAAAAAGGTATAGAATAAGAAGGGGATAAGATCCAGAGAATCTGGAACTGTCCCCTCTGTTCTTGTATGACTGAAGAGCACTAAAAAGTTTTTTGATTACATAAGTTCGAATGTGTTAGTAGGAGGAAATAATCATATGAATGTACCAAAGCATGTTGCAATCATATTGGATGGAAATGGTCGTTGGGCTAAGGCAAAGGGAATGCCCCGGAATTATGGTCACGCACAGGGCAGTAAGAATGTAGAGCGTATCTGTGAGGAAGCATGGAGAATGGGGATTAAGTACTTGACTGTCTATGCATTTTCTACAGAAAACTGGAACCGTCCGGATGATGAAGTCAATGCATTGATGAAGCTTTTACGTAATTATATGAAGACATGTCTGAAGACAGCAGCAAAGAATGATATGAAGGTTCGTGTGATTGGAGATATCACCAGACTGGATGAAGATATTCAGAAGAGAATTCTGGAACTGGAAGAGGCAACGAAGAATAATAGCGGTCTGAATTTCCAGATTGCGATCAATTATGGAAGCCGTGATGAGATGGTCCGTGCAATCCGGAAGCTTGCAAAGGATTGTATAGATGGAAAAGTGAATCCGGAAGAGATTGAAGAACAGACATTTGAACAATATCTAGATACAAAGGGAATTCCGGATCCGGATCTGATGATCCGCACAAGCGGGGAACTCAGACTTTCCAATTATCTGTTATGGCAGCTGGCGTATACAGAGTTTTATTTTACAGATGTTCCATGGCCGGATTTCAGTAAAGAAGAACTGGAAAAGGCGATTGAACAGTATAATCACCGCGACAGACGTTACGGCGGTGTGAAGGAGGAAGAAGAACAGAATGTTTAAGACAAGATTATTAAGTGGGATTGTTTTGGTCATTATCTTAATAGCAACAGTTGGAACCGGTGGCGGATTGTTGTTCGGTTTTCTGGCACTGATCAGTCTGATCGGATTGTCGGAACTTTATAAAGTTGTGGATGTGCAGAGCAAGGTATTAGGTTTTACCGGTTATCTGGCAGCCGTTGTATATTACGGAATCTTATATACCGGACAGATGCAGTATGTGACATTTCTTACGATTGTATTTCTGGTCGTACTGATGGCGGTATATGTATTCTCATTTCCGGTATTTAAAGCAGAGCAGGTGATGACGGTATTCTTTGGTGTATTTTATGTTGCAGTGATGCTGTCTTATGTATACCAGACAAGAATGCTAGGTGACGGAGCTGTTGCAGTATGGCTTATCTTTTTGAGCTCCTGGGGATGCGACACTTGCGCGTACTGCGTAGGTATGCTTCTTGGAAAGCATAAGATGGCACCGAAGTTAAGCCCGAAGAAATCTGTAGAAGGTGGAATCGGTGGAATCGTAGGAGCAGCTCTTCTTGGGGCAATCTTTGCTCTTGCAGCGAATAAGATTACAGGAGCAGGTGTGAATCCGGGACAGTATGCAATTATCTGTGGAGTTGGAGGAATGATCTCACAGATTGGTGATCTTGCAGCTTCTGCGATCAAACGTAATCATGACATTAAAGATTATGGAAAACTGATTCCGGGACATGGCGGAATTCTTGACAGATTTGACAGTGTTATCTTTACGGCGCCGATCATTTATTATCTTGCAACATTTCTTGCAGGCAGATTGTAGGAGGTTCATATGAAAAAGATAGCAATTTTAGGTTCCACTGGTTCTATCGGGACACAGACGCTGGAAGTGGTCAGAGAGAACGGCGATATTGAAGTGCTTGGACTGGCAGCCGGAAGTAATATTAAGATGCTGGAAGAACAGATCCGTGAATTCCATCCGCAGATCGTGGCTGTATGGTCAGAAGAAAAAGCAGAGGAATTACGTGTGAATGTAGCAGATACGGACACGCAGATCGTGGCAGGCATGGATGGACTTCTGGAAGTCGCAACCATGAATGATACAGAGATTCTTGTGACAGCGGTTGTCGGTATGATCGGTATCCGTCCTACAATTGAAGCAATCAAGGCAGGAAAAGATATTGCGCTTGCCAATAAAGAGACGTTGGTAACGGCAGGACATATCATTATGCCGCTGGCAAAAAAGATGGGAGTATCGATTCTCCCGGTAGACAGTGAGCACAGCGCCATTTTCCAGTCATTACAGGGCAATCGTCACGGGGCAGTTCATAAGATTCTTCTGACCGCATCCGGCGGTCCGTTCCGTGGAAAAAAATCAGAAGAACTGATGGAAATCAAGGTGGAAGATGCATTGAAGCATCCAAACTGGTCAATGGGACGTAAGATCACTATTGATTCCTCTACAATGGTCAACAAAGGTCTCGAAGTCATCGAAGCCAAATGGTTATTTGATGTAGATGTGGATCGGGTGCAGGTTGTAGTACAACCACAGAGTATTATTCATTCTATGGTAGAGTATGTAGATGGTGCGATCATTGCAGAGCTTGGGACACCGGATATGAAGCTTCCAATCCAGTATGCATTATATTATCCGGAGAGAAGATTCCTCCCGGGGGACAGAGTAGACTTCTGGACATTGGGAAAACTGGAATTTGAGAAGCCGGATACAGATACATTCTATGGACTGGAGCTTGCATACGAAGCAGGAAGAAAGGGCGGAAGCCTTCCGACTGTATTCAATGCAGCAAATGAACTTGCGGTAAGCAAGTTCCTGAACAGAGAAATCAAGTATCTGGAGATCACGGAGATCATCGAAGACTGTATGAAGGCACACAAAAATATTGAAAATCCAACATTGGAACAGATTCTGGAGACAGAAGCAGCGACCTATGAAAGAATCAACAGCAGGAGGTAATTAGAAATTTGGGAATTATATTAGCAATCTTGTTATTCAGCTTCATCGTATTTTTTCATGAGCTGGGGCATTTCTTACTGGCGAAGAAAAATGGAATTGATGTAGATGAGTTTGCTATAGGAATGGGACCGGCAATTTATTCAAAAGAATATAAAGGGACCAGATACGCCGTACGTATCCTTCCAATCGGAGGGTTCTGTGCGATGGGGGAAGATGAAGAGGCGAATGATTCGCCGAATAACTTTAATAATAAATCCGTATGGGCGCGAATCTCAGTCATAGCGGCAGGGCCTGTGTTTAACTTTATTCTGGCTTTTATCTTTGCAGTGATCATAACGGCAATGGTTGGTTACGATAAGCCGGTAATCGGGGCAGTGGAATCCGGATATCCGGCAGCAGAAGCTGGTTTGAAAAAAGGTGACGAGATCGTGCAGATGGGGAATAAAAAGATCCACATTTTCCGTGAAGTCAGTTTTTATAATCAGTTTCACTCTGATGAAGACGTGGTTGTCACTGTGCTGAGAAACGGAAAAGAAAAGACCGTTACACTGACTCCGAAGATGGACAAAGAACTGGGATATAAGAGACTCGGAATCGGCAGTTCCGGTTATACCAAAGCCAATGCACTGACGGCGGTCAAATATGGCGGCTATGAAGTGAAATTCTGGATCTGCACGACACTGGACAGTCTGAAGATGTTAGTGACCAGACAGATCGGAGTGAACGAACTTTCCGGACCGGTCGGAATTGTTAATACGGTAGATACCACCTATAAGCAGAGCCGTTCCTATGGTCTGTTTGTCGTCATTGTAGAGATGCTGAATCTGGCAATTCTGCTGTCGGCGAACCTTGGTGTGATGAACCTTCTGCCGCTTCCGGCACTGGATGGGGGACGACTGGTGTTCCTGATCATCGAAGCAATCAGAGGAAAGCGTGTGCCGCCGGAGAAAGAAGGGTATATACATTTCGCAGGGATCGTGCTGTTGATGGCGCTTATGGTGTTTGTGATGTTTAATGATGTGCATCGGATATTCTTTGGGGGATAGAAGAAATCAAAAAGGAGATCTTTCCGATTTTCTGTGCGCTTGGCTGCGCATGTTGCAGTAAAATATATAGTTGGGAAAATGACAGATGAAGACTTATTGCATCAATTAAAAGCTGCAAGTGAAAATCACTGCCTTTTTTATGAACAGGTATCTGGTGAATGGATTGACGGAGCAGAAAGGAAGAAAAATGAGAAAAGCGATTGTATACACATCTGTGCATCATGGAAATACGGAAAAATTAGTAAAAAGGATAGCAGAAGAATGTCAGGTGGATTTGATAGATGCTATAAAACAAATGAACGCAGATTTAAATGATTATGATATGATTGGGTTCGCATCAGGAATCTATTATTCAAAATTCCACCAGTCAATATTAAAATTTTCTGAGGAGAATTTATCAGCCGACAAAAAGGTATTTCTGATCTGTACTTATGGTGGAAGTGCAAATTTTAAATCTATAGAACAGATTTTGAATAAAAAACATGCCAGTGTGGTTGGAAAATTTGGCTGTAAAGGGTATGACACATTCGGTCCATTTAAACTGGTTGGTGGTATTGCTAAAGGGCATCCAGATGAAGAGGATATGAAAAATGCAGTGGACTTCGTAAAAGGATTACATTAATTGAAAAATTCAGATTATATAATCAAAAGGCATGCGAAAAATGAATGGACATTTTTTTCATGCCTTTTTAAAGCATTAGGTGACGTAGAACTCAAAGTTAGCATTTTCCCATGTGGGGGAAATGGTTGTCAGTTCAATTCCGCAATCCGCGATACCCCCACATATATCTCCGATATCTTATACCAGGTCGTATAATCCACTTCTCCGGTCTGAGGCAGTCCAAAGACTTTTTGAAATACCCGGACAGCTTCGGCAGTTGCCGGTCCATAGATACCGTCAGCAGTGATCTTTGGAATAGCCGGATAAGCACCTGCAATCACATTTAACTGCTCCTGCATCTGCCGGACTTTGTTGCCGGATGAGCCAATCTTCAGAGTATAACCAGGCCAGGAGGACGGAATGCCGGAGATGGCTTCGGCGGTGTTGATGTACATGTCATCACCATAATAATAGCGTAGGATTTCGATAGGGGAGTAGCCCTGATCGCCTAATGATTTGGATCCCCATTGTGTCATCCAGTTCGGACACTGCACCTGCCGCCCGTCACAATACTGTGTCAGTATCGGCTGCTTCACATTCGGTCTGGAAAGATAATCGGCAAACAACTCATCGACGATCACAGAGATCGTATCATAGATATTCCGTTCGGGAATCCATTTATGGTCAAAAGCGGTAGATGAGGTAATCGTGAAATCATATCCCTTGTTCCGGTACCATTCTGTATACACACGGTTCAGTGTGAAGGACATGATCGCCAGAACATTTGCCCGGATCGTATCTTCAGGCCAGGTAGCATAGATTTCGCTGGAAGCCACATTTTTGATATAGTCTTTATACTTTACGTAGTAATTTCTTGCGGTAGAATCCCGCGGGCTTCCATCGTGGACAACAATATATTCAGGAACGACGACACGACTTAAGACAATCTCACCGGATTCGATGGTTGGCTTGATTTCATCCTCTGGAATCTTGGGTGGGTATGTGGCATATAATGTATGAGCGGGTATGACGAACATAGCTTCATTTTCTTCCTGGTTATCGACGGGTTTCATGCTGACATTCTGCAGGGCTGTTACGTGGGGCAGAATCTCTGTTCCGGCAATGCTGACGGATTCATATCCGGCAGCAGATATTTGTAAGGTGTATTCTGAATACGGCTGGATCTCATTTTCCGGGTCCAGGCTGTATTCCAGCGGTGGTGCGGCAAGATCGATCATATCGGTCTGTCCGGAACTGTCGGTAGTAAGCTGCTCTAAAGGAGTTTCCGGGATACCGGTGTAGGAGATGGAAATCCGGGCTCCCTGAATCGGATATGCAGTGATGTCGGAGACAAGATTGATCTGCAGACGGCCTTTATCAGGAGTATCCTGAGTGGTTGGAGTCGCTCCATTCATAATAATAGGACCTCTTTTAAGACTCTGTTACTGACAGAGTATGCAGAAGTAAGAAAAATGTGAGAATTGCGGAAAGAGAAAGAAACCGGTATAATAAAGTATTCCTACATTATGCAGGAAATCCTAAGTATGATAGAAACAGGAGCGAAAAACAGAGCATGAAAAGAAGACATTTGCGAATATATAGAAAAAGAAGAAAAAAGAAAACGCTCATCCTGATTCTGATATGCATCTTATTCATAGGGATCGCGGCAGCAGAGCGAATCGGATGCATAGATATGGAACAGTTTATTTCCGATAAACAGGAAGAGATTCCTTATCAGAAAGTATCCAAAACGGCAGAAGAGAACACAGAAAAATACTATTACCGGCAATTGCCGGAAGAACAGAAGCAAGTTTATCGGGAAATCCTGGAAGGTGTCAGAAATCATACAGAGGAGATCTATGTACATGATACAGATGCGGATGAGACGAATCAGATATTCCAGAAGCTGATGAAAGATCAGCCGGATATCTTCTGGTGTGATGGAACAGCGACAGCTACAACGCATAAGGGAACGGAAAGCTATACGGTTCTGAAACCAAAATATTTTTATACAGCTAAGGAAAGCCAGACGATGCAGACAGAGATTACGCAGGCGGCAGCAAAGTGGCTGGCAGGTCTGGATGCTGACGCAGATGAGTATCAAAAAATTCTCTATGTGTATGAAAAAATCGTAGATGAAGTGGACTATGACGAGAGTGCACCGGATAACCAGAACATTTACAGCATATTTGTCAACAGGCAATCCGTATGTGCCGGATATTCAAAGGCAACGCAATACTTACTGGAACAGCTTGGTGTGTTCTGTACTTATGTGACAGGAAAGACGACAGAAGGCGGAAACCATGCATGGAATCTGGTGAAGTGCAACGGCGATTATTATTACGTTGACACAACCTGGGGAGATCCGGTGTTTCAGCAGGAAGAAGGCGAGGAGATATCCTGGGACACAAATCAAGAAACAGACACTTCCGGGAATAAGACAAATATCAGTTATGATTACATGTGCTGTGATGATACACAGCTGTTCCAGACACATATCCTGGATAAAGACACGCAGATGCCGGAGTGCAGCAAGATGGATTGCAATTATTATGTGGTAAATGGAATGTATTACACGCAGTATGATGCGGAACAGGCATTGGGAGCCATGAACCAGACGATCTGGACGAAGAAAAGTGCGACCACTTTCAAATTCTCTGACAATGCGGTTTATCAACAGGCGCATGATGACATTTTCCAGAAAGAACTTGCAAAAGCAGCGCAGAATCTGGCAGACTACTATGGGTTATCACAGGTGAAGTACCAGTACATCGATGATCCGAGATTACACAAGATTGTAATATTTTGGCAGTATTCATAAAAAAACAAAAATATCCGTTGAAAATTCTCGGATTATGTAGTATAATTTTTACAATTTGTGAAGACATAAATTGTCTGGTACCGATGGATCAAAACAAGGCAGTTTTGTGCTTGCACAAACTGCCTTTTGTTCTATATTTTTAAGAAAAAATTCCTTGTTACAACGAATTTTTTTTGCCCAAATATAGGAATATACCTGAGGGACGGCGGGATGGCTTCATAAAAAAGAAAAAGAAACACAGAAGGGAAAAGGTGAATATATGAAAGCATTTCTTATATTAGAAGACGGGACTGTCTTTACCGGAACCAGTATCGGTTCGACAAAAGACATGATTAGTGAGATAGTGTTTAATACTTCAATGACAGGTTATCTGGAGGTATTAACCGACCCTTCTTATGCGGGACAGGCCGTAGTAATGACCTATCCATTGATTGGAAATTATGGCATCACACCGGATATGGAGTCAAGGAAGGCATGGCCGGATGGATATATCGTAAGAGAACTTTCCAGAATGCCAAGCAACTTCCGTTGTGAAGGAACAATTCAGGATTTCCTGAAAGAACAGGATATTCCGGGAATTGCAGGAATTGATACACGTGCCCTTACAAAGATTCTTCGTGAAAAGGGAACCATGAATGGAATGATCACCACCAATGAGAATTATAATTTAGACGAGATCCTTCCGAAGCTAAAAGCTTATACAGTTGGTGATGTGGTATCAAAAGTAACATGTGATGAAAAATATGTCTTAGAAGGCAATGGACCAAAGGTAGCTCTTATGGACTTTGGTGCGAAAAAGAACATTGCCAAGTCTTTAAATGAACGCGGCTGTGAAGTAACAGTCTATCCGGCAGGTACAAAGGCAGAAGAAATCATTGCTTCTGAACCGGACGGTATTATGTTGTCTAATGGACCTGGAGATCCGGAGACATGCGTATCTATTATCGAAGAGATCAAGAAATTATACAATACTGATATTCCTATTTTTGCAATTTGTCTTGGACATCAGCTTATGGCACTTGCAAATGGCGCAAAGACTTATAAGTTGAAATATGGACACCGCGGCGGTAACCATCCGGTGAAGGATCTGACCAACAACAGGGTTTATATTTCTTCACAGAATCATGGTTATGCAGTTGATGGTACGTCAATTGACCCGAAAGTAGCAAAAGAAGCGTTTATCAATGTTAATGACGGAACCAACGAAGGACTTGCATATGAAGGAAAGAACATTTTTACAGTTCAGTTCCATCCGGAAGCTTGTCCGGGACCACTGGATTCCGGATACCTGTTTGACAGATTTATGGATATGATGAAAGGAGCAAAATAATGCCTAGAATTAAAGATATTAAGAAAGTATTAGTAATTGGCTCTGGTCCTATTATCATTGGACAGGCAGCGGAGTTTGACTACGCAGGTACACAGGCCTGCCGTTCGTTAAAAGAAGAAGGTCTGGAAGTAGTTCTGCTGAACTCTAATCCGGCTACAATCATGACAGATAAAGATATCGCAGACCGCGTATACATTGAACCTCTGACAGTTGAAGTAGTAGAACAGCTGATTTTAAAAGAAAAACCAGACAGTGTTCTTCCGACACTTGGCGGACAGGCAGCGCTGAACCTGGCTATGGAACTTGAAGAGAATGGATTCCTCAAGAGAAATAATGTACGTCTGATCGGTACTACTTCCGAGACGATCAAAAAAGCAGAAGACCGTTTGGAATTCAAGATGACGATGGAGAAGATCGGTGAGCCTTGTGCAGCTTCTAAAGTCGTAAAGGATGTGCAGACAGGTATTGAATTTGCAGAAAGCATCGGATATCCGGTTGTACTTCGTCCGGCTTATACACTTGGAGGAAGCGGCGGAGGAATCGCGGATAATAGAACAGAACTCGTAGAGATCCTGGAAAACGGACTTCGTCTTTCACGTGTTGGGGAAGTTCTGGTAGAGCGTTGTATCGCAGGATGGAAAGAGATCGAGTACGAAGTAATGCGGGATGGCAATGGTAACTGCATTACTGTATGTAACATGGAAAACCTCGATCCGGTTGGAGTTCATACAGGAGACAGTATCGTAGTTGCACCTTCACAGACGCTCAGTGATAAAGAATATCAGATGCTCCGTACATCTGCTCTTAATATTATCAGTGAGTTAAATATCACTGGTGGATGTAACGTACAGTATGCGTTGAATCCAGATTCATTTGAGTACTGTGTAATCGAGGTTAACCCTCGTGTAAGCCGTTCTTCTGCACTTGCATCTAAGGCAACAGGATATCCGATTGCCAAGGTTGCGGCAAAGATCGCTCTTGGATATACACTGGACGAGATCAAGAACGCAGTAACAAAGAAGACATATGCAAGTTTCGAGCCAATGCTTGACTACTGTGTTGTAAAGATCCCGAGACTTCCATTTGA
>ENA-OPVY01000048-OPVY01000048.1-human-gut-metagenome-genome-assembly--contig:-NODE-48-length-99181-cov-69.460929_pt1 | contig 99181 bp, 83 predicted proteins | sample MGYA00241503_ERZ501998 | MGnify/ENA primary metagenome ERZ501998 (study PRJEB25962, sample SAMEA2042107) | human gut metagenome | biome: human gut; feature: human-associated habitat; material: faeces... | reverse complement strand
CACCGGAGATTTATAAGCCGGCAGTGGCGCACGCTATCTTCCCACCGCTCGCTACTCACCTCTGGCAGACGAGCTTCCGGTATATTGATAATGTAGTGCATGAGGCTACATTATCTACGTGTTTGCTTGCCGGTACGGGTGCAGGTAAATCGTCTGTGGATAAGCCGATTAGATATATCATGGAGGATATCAGAAAGCGGGATGCGGAGAATCTGAAACGTGAGAAGGAATGGAAGGAGGAAGTGACGCGCAAGGGTGCCAACAAGGATAAGCGCAAACGACCGGATAATCTCGTTATCCAGGAGATTGATGCTGATATGACCAGTCCGGCATTCGTGATGCGAACCGCTGAGGCGCAGGGGCGTTTCCTCTATACTTCGCTCAATGAGCTGGACCAGTTTGATGCTCTCCGGGGCAGCGGCAACCAGCAGTTCCGCATCATGTGCCTCGCCTTTGACCCATTCAACCTCTTTGGCCAACAGCGCGTGGGCGTTCAAAGTGTGACAGAAAGGGTAACGATAAGGTTCAACTGGAATGCATCTACCACCATCCAAAAGGGGCAACGCTACTTCTCAAAAGTTTTGACAGACGGTCCGATAAGCCGTATCAATTTCTGTACCATTCCGGAGCGTGAAATCGGTGATGAAATGCCTGTTTACGGCGATTACGATGATGCTTACCGTGAAGCGCTGAAGCCTTATATCGAGAATCTGAACAATGCCAGGGGACTGATTGACTGCCCTGAGGCATTCCAGCTTGCCCTCCGGCTGAAGGATGAGAATGCTGAGTTTTCACGTCTGTCGCAGGATAGGGTTTATGAGAATCTTTCCTTCCGTGCCAACGTCATCGCCTACCTGAAGGCGTGTGTGCTGTATGTGGCGAACGGTTGCAAATGGGAGCCGGAGATTGACGAGTTCATCCGCTGGAGCGAGCGTTACGACCTCTACTGCAAGATGCGATTCTTCGGTGATGCTATCAAGAGGGCGAATGATACAGGCGAGAAGTCGAGCAAGCGAGGACCTTCCAACATGCTGATGCAGTTGCCGGACGAGTTTACTTACCAGCAGGTGATAGACTTGCGTGTAGCAAACGGGATGAGTCAGAAAGGTACTTCCAAGATGTTGGGAAACTGGAAGGATCGCCATTACATCAGGGCTAAGGAGAACGACTCAGTTCCTCAATTCCTCAGTTCCTCAGTTTTTATTAAACTTAAATTCCGAAAGGAGAATTCATAGCATATGGAAATAGTAGTAAAAAGAATAGCAAAAAAGAAGACTTATACGATAGGTCATCTTTATATCTTGAGTGATAAGGACGTGAAGCGTACTTGGCGTTCGGGTGTGAAAATTGGCGACAAGCGTATCTTTGAACACAGCTTTGATATGGCGAAGTTGGACAAGGAGTATTACTTCTGTGATACCCTGGAGCCTACGTGGAGAAACCTCCTGGGTGTCGAATTGAAACCGGAAGAGGAGGATGGACGGTACAGCAGGGTATCGGGCAAGAAAGCCCGCAAAATACCGGGTCATACGGCAATCCCGGAGGGCTCGTATCCTGTGGTTATCTCGAAATCGCCAAGGTTTAAGAAGTGGCTTCCGCTGGTGCAGGGTGTTCCCGATTTTGAGGGCATCCGCATTCATGCCGGTAATTATCCTGATGATACGCAGGGCTGCATTCTGGTAGGTGAAAATAAATTACAGGGTGCCGTCTTTAATTCCCGCATCTGGTTGCACAGGCTCATGAATGCCATTACCGCAGCGAGAGAACGGGAGGAGAGCGTTTGGATTACCGTTTTGTAATGTTGATTTTTGAATGTTGATTTTTGAATGTTGAATGTTGAATTTTTAGTGATTAATTTTTAAAAACAAATTATTATGGTAAAGTCAGTTAATACAAATAAAGTCGAAATGGATAAGAAGGCAGCAATTGCTGTCGTGTTTGAAAATCCTGAATTCGGTAAGATTCGTACCTTGACCGATGGGAATGGAGAACCTTTGTTCTGCGCAAAGGATGTCTGTAATATACTGGGGTATAAGAAATCCTATAATGCAGTGTATCAATTAGTTAACCCACATGACACCTTGAAACAAGGGGCATGGGTAGCAACCGGTCTGAAGAAGGATGGAAGCGAGGCGATGCGTCGTACTCAGATGCTCTATGTCAACGAGAGTGGATTCTATGCTTTAGTTCTCGGCTCCAAGCTTTCTACTGCCGTGAAGTTCAAGAACTGGGTTACGGCTGATGTGCTGCCGCAGATTCGCAAGACGGGTGGTTATATTCCGGTTCAGCCGGGCGAAAGCGATGAGGAGACAATCCGACATGCAGAAGAAATCCTCCGTGCTACGCTCAAGGAGAAGGAGAATCTGCTGAAGAAGCAGCGACTGCAGATTGAACAGCAGAAGAAGCTTATCGGCGAACAGGATACGGAAATCCGCCGTCTGAATGATGTGGTAGATGAACAGGTGGTTCGCATCGCCAAGAGTGGTGAGAACATCATCCAGTTGGAGAATCAGGTGGGTAATCTTCTGCCGAAAGCGCTTTACAGCGATAATGTGCTCGATTCCGTTTCCTGCTTCACTACCACGCAGATTGCGAAGGAGCTTGGTATCACAGCCCAGGAGCTGAACCGCTCACTCTGTGCTCTGCATATTCAGTACTACCAGAGCGGTCAGTATCTCCTTTATGCCGATTACGCCCACATGGGTTTAGCCAAGAGCCGTACCCGCTACAGCGCCTTCCTTGACCCGAAGAGCGATGGCAGACAGGAGAAGATGGGCAGAGCTTACACCCATACCTATCTCGTATGGACCGAACGAGGACGAAAGTTCATCCACGACCTTGCTCAGCGATATTGGGAACTGTGTGAAAAGGTAAAAGGGTAAAAAAGCCTTTTTACTTTTTTACCTTTAAAAGGCTTTTCGTCCGTACTTAAACCACTTGCTAAACTTGTATAATCGGGAAAACGACAAGGGTCTATATGCCATGATGAACAGGTGGCGTATAGACCCTTGATTTTTAGAATCTCAAAATGTATTCGTCACCATCTTTAAAGGCATTGGTCCCTTCGAGGTAGCGACGAGTCTCCTCGAAATCCTCACCTATGATGTTGGCACTAAACTGCCGAACTCTTGATATAGCCTTGATAATTACGCTTGGGTCGCTCTTTCTAGTCAAGCGTCTCAATCCATTTAGGTAATCCTCACGAAAGACTGTAGGGATGATAATCTTTGATTGGTCTGCATGGACAAGTTCTGCATTCATCATGATTCTTGAGATACGACCGTTACCATCATTGAATGGATGAACCTCGCTAATCATGAATAGGATAAAGAGAGCCCTAGCGAAAGGAGACTCCAGGGCTTTGTAGAAGTCGAATCCCTTTATCAATGTCCCCCTTACAAGTGTGCAGTCTACAAAATGCGAATCACCGGCATGGTTGTTTTGTGTCTTGAACATACCTGGGTTTCTGTCTGGTCTCGCTGCCATCATAATTCTATGACGGTCTTGAAGAATCTCCATCAGTTCATCGGCGGTACTTGGCGTTCGTCTCATCTCCCGTCTGCTTGCTACGATTTGGAATGTTCCAAGAACATCATGTGAGTCTGCATTTCTTGCTGGCATTGGTTGACCAGTCTCTATGATGCGATAAGCATCTTCTATCTCAAACTCTGTTCCTTCGATATAGTTAGAGAAGTAGCTCTCGAAAAATGCAAAGTTTCTAAATGATGCGGTAGAAACATTCTGCTCGTCCATGCTAGGAAAAGGTTCATTATGAAGCGCCTTGAACAATGTTTCAAACAACTTGACACGTTCTTGGTCAAACGGCACACCTTGAGCTCTGGCTAAAGCACTGCCAGAGGAAAGTATTCCTGAAGGTTTGGTAGAAAGCAAGGCTCCAATAATAGAATTGAGAGTTTCAAACTCTTCTGTCATATTCAGCTGTTTGGCAATCTCTTTAGCCTTGTCACGGAAGCCGTTGATGCCTTCTTCTCCATTAACTACCAACATTTTTTCCAGGTTCTCCTCGATATACGTCCTTGGCAAACATTTGGAAACATTGCCACGAGTCCTGCCTTTTTGAAGGTTTTCAAGCATGCGTCTTTCTGTGCTTGATATATACAAGTTCTCAATGAAAGGCATATCATGGGCTGTACCCATTGGACCTTTCATTAAGTGAACTTTAATACCTGGCAATTCTATGTTTTTGGTGTATTTGTATGTCAAGAAGATATCACCCTCAGATGTTGGTTTAAGTTCAAATGCAGAGCGATGGCTGATAACAGCATGAGGATAGAGTTGTCCTAAAATATAGAATATATTTCTTCTGATGATGTCCTCAGGTGCATCATCCATGTTACTTGTATAGATTCTTGTAGCAATCTTTCTCAGTTTTCCACTTTTCACTTGATTACTACTGCGAATATCAGCAGTACCTACCACTACTTCCAGAATATTATGGATTGTATTATTTTGTGCCATATTTTTCAATTAAACGTTTATTTTTCTGCAAAGATAGCTATATTTTTCGATTAAGAAGAATTTTTGTGCCATATTTTTCGATTAAGAAGGTGTTCAACTGATGATCTATGTTAACGAGAGCGGTCAGTATCTCCTCTATGCCGATTACGCCCACATGGGCTTGGCAAAGAGCCGCACCCGCTACAGCGCCTTCCTCGACCCGAAGAGTGATGATAGATAAAGAAACTTTACAACTATGGCGTTTGAAGAGAGAATAGCAGGAAGACTGGCGCACCGGCAGGGGGATACAATCTTGAATATGGTTACCCTGGCTCATTCGTTGGATATCCCTAAGGCGGAGCGGTCCCGAAACTTCTCGGAGACTGACATCATTTCAGCCGAGTGCGGCTTCTCTGCCCGCACCTATCTGTACCGCATTTTCAAGTTAAAGGAAGGTTGTACTCCTGCCGAATGGCGGGAGAAAATGGCTGAAAATGTAGCCTCGGAGGGTAAAAAGCAGGACTAACCATTTTTCGATAAATACCAGGAAAACGCATCACGAAATGAAAAAATACGTTAAAAAGGGTGTCGCATTCGTAGGAATGCGACACCTTTTTGATAGGAATGCGACACCTATACAGAGGAATGCGACACCTTTTTTGAAAAAAAAACACTATATTTGCACCATGAAATAAATATTAGAAACCATACCAAGGATAGAACTCGCCCTGATCATCATCGGGGTGTTTGCACTCATGTTAGGTATCATCTTCGTATATGCCATGATACATGAGTACAGGATGTATCTTGAGGAACATCGGAAGGCTCGCATCAGCTTTCGTGATTTCTTCAAACAGGAACAGTTTTATATCTTTCTATTTCTGGCTTCGATATTCATCATGTCGTTAAACCTCCTGTATTTCCTGGAGTGAGTTTCGGCAATAAGCAGACAAATATTAATAACAAATATAATATTAAATTATGAAAAAATTTACCAATCAATTCAATGAGTCGCATGTCGGCCGTATGAACTATGGGGGGGGCAAAGTTCTGTAGATTTGCCCTGTTCCCATTGATGTTGTTGATGTTGTTGCTTGTGCCTACACGTATGGTGGCGCAGACCCCAACAGAAGACCCTCGTTATGCATTGTTCAATTTGGATGGTATAACCAATGTTACCATTACTGACAATGGTGATTATCCTTGGCAGATGATGGACTTGAAAGCCGAAGGAATGACAGATATTAGCTTCGAAATTCCAGAAGGAAGCACAGGACTGATGTCAAGTAATTATAATGTGGAGGGAAGCACTTCAGAGACTGTAGTCAACTTCAAAGTAGAAAAGCCTATATTCTTGACATTCAAGCATCTCGTTTCTTCTGAATCTTATTGTGATAAAGCCACTATTACTATAGATAACAAAAAGTTTGAGGAGATTAGCGGAATGAGACAAATAGAGATAAAAGAATCTTTATCTGCTGGCGAGCATACTTTGAAGTTGTCTTACCAAAAAAACTATTCAGGAAATAATAATGCTGACCGCACATTCATATACGATCTGAAAACAGCGACCTCTATTTCTGACAATAATTATATTGCAGAGTACAATGCTAAGAACACTACATTGACTTTCAAGAAAGTTATTGATGCTAATATATCAGATATAGGAAACAACAGTGTCATTGTAGAAAAATATAATAATGTGGGTGAAATTTGCAAAGCTTTAGGAAATGTTACTATCAAGAATATAGTTTTCGAAGAGAGTTTCAAGACGTACGCTCCTACATCGTTGAAAAACTTCTTTTATAACTGCACATCATTGGAAACAATTTCAGGCCTTGAATATTTGAATACAGCGAATATTACGGATATGGGTTCTATGTTCCAGGATTGCTACAATCTTAAATCTCTTGACCTCACTAAATTCGACACCAAGAATGTATCGAGCATGTACTTTATGTTCTATAACTGCCCAAATCTCACATCGCTCGATCTCACAAACTTCAACACCAAGAATGTGAAGAATATGAACGGTATGTTCGGTGACTGCACCCATCTCACCTCGCTCGACATCACTAACTTCAACACAGCGAAAGTGACGAATATGGGCAATATGTTCCTTGGTTGCTCCAATCTCACCTCGCTCGACCTCACAAACTTCAACACAGCGAAGGTGACGGATATGCACGGTATGTTCAATGGTTGCTCCGCTCTCATCTCGCTCGATCTCACAAACTTCAATACAGCGGAGGTGAGGAATATGAACCGTATGTTCAATATGTTAGATAAATCATCCACCGCTCTCACAACCATCTACGTCAGCGATAATTTTGTAACGACCAATGTACAAGATGGTAAGAATATGTTCAAAAATTGTACAAAACTCAAAGGTTTTCAAAAGTATTTCTTGCTCGATACCGACCACCAATACGCCAACTACAAGACTGGCTATTTCACCAAGCTGGTAGGTAAGAATGGTGAAGAGAAGATAGGTGCAACGGGAGAAACTCTTGCTACAGAGAATCTTGTTCTTGACGACGGCAAGGATTTCGTGGCTTATGAGCCGTTCGCTGCCAAGGATGCATCTTACTGCCGAGATATCCCTAAAGGTTCCATCTGGGGAACGCTCTGCTTGCCTTTCGCCATTGACCAGAGTCAGGAAACAGAATGTAAGTTCTATCGTCTTACAGGTATTGATAATGATTGCATCACTCTTGAGAGTTACGAAGGAGCAGAAATTCCTGCCGGCACTCCAGTGCTCTTCAAGATGAATGAGGGTGTGCAGGAGCTCGAAATTTCTGCACAAAATGCAGACCTCGTTAAAGAGCCATTAGCAGAAACAAACACAGATGTCAACCTCGTAGGTTCATTCACCAAGATTGGCGGCAATGGCAATCAGGGTCTTGCAGAAAACGACTACATCATTGGTAAGGATAAGTTCTGGCGTGTCTCTGACTTGAATGATGGCAATGGCGTGGGTATCAAACCGATGCGTGCATACATCCATCCTGCCACAGCATCTCTGGCAAGAGCAGCCATGCTGAGCATCGGAAAGGGTGATGGCACTACTGCCATTGACAACCTCAACGCTATCAGCAACGATGCCAATGCAGAATACTATGATGCGAATGGTCGTCGTACCAATGGTCTGCAGAAGGGTCTGAACATCGTGAAGCGTGGCAGCAAGACTTATAAAATCATGGTTAAGTAAAGAATTTTAAAATCAAAAGGATATGAAAAAGAAAGAATATACAAAGCCAGAGATGCAGGTGGTAAATATCACCTCTTGCGCTCTTCTTGCAGCATCTACTATGGGGCAAGGAAGTGCTGATAGCGGTAGTAGTCTAGCAAAAGATGCTGATGGCTGGTATTATGGTGAGTAACAGTCATTATAACGCCTAACGGCAAAATACAAGGGTCTATATGCCACGAAGAACAGGTGGCATATAGACCCTTGATTATATGGAGATATTCGTAATCTACGTCTCCGTTTATGAATTGCTCAGATTCTTAATGATTTCCAAAGGTAGCTGGGTAGCTTTGGAAACCTGTTCGGCAGAAAGTCCCATTGCCAGCAAACGTTGTGCTGTTTCTGTGTTGGCCTCATGTTTGCCTTCTGCTCTGCCTTCTTCTCTGCCTTGCTTTATGCCCTTTTCCATTCCTTTCTGGTATCTGTCATCCAGGAGAGTTCTTTCAACACTTACGGAATCCCAGAATTTGTCGTAGGCACGGAGTTCGGCATCTGTAAAGCCGGATATTTCCAGTTCTTCTACGGCTTTTCCAATCTCCGGATCATTGAGCAGGTCGGAAGGAATCTCCTTCGTGTTGGAATTGATTTCCGTGAGGAAACGGAGCCACAAGACCATCATGCGCTTATCGGCAATGGAATGAGGAGTGAACTTCGGGAGCTCAATGAAGGTGAAATGTAAGCCTTTAATTACCTTGCTGCTGTCCTTATCATGCACGATGCGATAGTTGTGGATGAAATCCGGAGTATCATGCGCAAAGATATCATTCACAAGATTCAAGGAATATACGGGTTGCAATTCACTGTATTTTCCTCCCTTTTTAGCTTGACTCACATAGAGCTTAGACGCATTGAACAGTACTCGCTGCTGGAATGCATCAGACCATTCCATCTGCATTTCCACGCAGAACTTTCTGCCTCTGGCATCTGTGCAGAGTACGTCCACAATGGTGTTCTTGCCCCCTTCGAGCTGGGGTACAAGTTCTGTAGGCAGATACTTTATCTCGTGTATCTGCTCCTCTTCGCTGAGTGGCAGGAGGGCGTTCGGCTGATCAGTCTTTTAGGATGATTGCCGAATATCTTCTTGAACGTAAGGTCTGCCTTAGGATCTAAGTACTTCATAACCACCTGTTTTAAAATTCCATGCCGCAAAGTTACGGTTTTATTTTCAAACTCGCAAGAGATTTCAGGGAAAAGTTGTTGAAAAAGTTAGAGATTGTTGAATGTTGATTGTTGAAGGGTCTATATGCCACGAAGAACAGGTGGCGTATAGACCCTTGGTTATATGGTGATATTCGTAATTTACATCTCCGCTTTCAGCAGCTTCACCTCCTCTGCCGAGGAATGTTGCTATACGCTATTAAAAAGCTTTATTAATGGATTTTATTCGGTATCAGCGAAAAGAAACGAACTATTTTATTCGTTGGTACCGAATAAAAAACGCCATTTTTATTTTGTAATAAATGGGTGTTGGAATGTTGAGTATTAAATAATAAGCGGCATTCCTTGGATATGAATGCCGCTTATCATATAATTAGATATTTTTCTGAGTCATCTATGAAAGATTTGTCTTCTCGGTTTTCACAATCTTTCGGCCTTCTCTTATTTCAGATATTCTCCGAAATCAGTTAATCTCATGTCGCCCTTCTTCAGGAAGGTATCGTGCATGGCGAGGGCGGCACGCATGCTCTGTGGCTCGTGGCCCTTCTCGGCAAACTTCAGATACTCACGGAGCATAGGGCGGTAATCCGGATGGGCACAGTTTTCGATAATCTCCTTGGCACGGCGCAATGGGCCTTTGCCACGGAGATCGGCAACTCCCTGTTCGGTAACAATCACATCCACATCGTGCTCGGTGCTATCCACGTGACTGCACATAGGAACAATGGCAGAGATGCAACCGTTCTTGGTGGTACTCTGCGTGGTGAAGATTGAGATGAAACCATTACGCTCGTAATCGCAGGAACCGCCGATACCATTCATCAGCTTGCTGCCGCAGATATGGCTGGAGTTCTCATTGCCGTAGATATCGCACTCAATGGCGGTGTTCATGGCGATGACACCCAGACGGCGGATGACCTCAGGAGAGTTTGAAATCTCACTCTGGCGAATGGTGAGATGCTTCTTGAAGTAATCAATATCATCATACACCTCTTTCAATGTATCGTTTGTTACGGTGAGCGAAGAGCAGGAAGCATCCTTGATTCTTCCTTCGCGCATGTATTTTACCACGGCATCCTGAACCACCTCGGTATAAACGCTGAATACCGGCACGTTAGGGTTCTGTCCCAATGCCTCAAGAACGGCATTGGAAGTTACGCCCACTCCGCTCTGCAAAGGCAGGAACTGAGGAGGAATATGTCCCTTCTTCAGGTCGCTGACCAGGAAGTCGGCTACGTTGTGGCCCATCTGTTCCGTCACAGGGTCGAGCGGTTTGAAGGCACGCGCCTCCTCCGGAATGTTGCATTCTATCACACCCACAATCTTATGTGCATCAATCTCAACATACTCCTTACCGATTCTATCACCTACGTTCATGATAGGGATAGGTGTGCGGAATGGGCATTCTGCTATCTCATATACATCGTGAAGATAGCGGGAAGCTGGACTGTGGAAGGTATTCTTCTCGATGAGCACCTTCTTGGCAAGGCGGACGATGGTAGGAACAATGCCGCCGGCAGAGGTTAGGAATGCCTTGCAGGTGGTTTCGCCTTCTTCCAAATCAGAAACTTCGATGATGGCAAGGTCTATTTCGCCATAGAAGCCACGGCGCAGGCGCTCAGCCATGTGGCCGAGGTGCATATCCTCATAATCAATCTCGCCCAGGTTGGTATGAGTTCTAAAGTCCTTGTTGGTAGAAAATGGCGCACGGAACTTGATGGCATGGGCTGCTGCCATGTCACCTTCGATACTCTGCGAGGTAGAAGCACCCGTGAGGATGCCCACCTGGAAAGGTCTGCCCGCCTCGTGCTCAGCCACGGCTCTCTTGGAGAGTTCGCGGAAGGTTGCCTTAGGCACGCCGTTTGGTGTGAAACCACTCAATCCGATTGTATCTTGATCGTTAATCATCGCTGCCGCTTCGGCAGCACTCAATCTTGTATATGCCATTTTCTTCTAACTTAATACTCATTAGCGGAACTTATAGCCGCCTTCTTGATAATTGATAACTGTTTGCGGCTGCAAAGTTACACATTATTTTCGATATACGCTAATAATTTGATAATTTTATGCATATATTAGGCAAAAAACTTACAAATAGTGAATAGATATACAAAAACTGCTTACTTTATGCAAAAAGATAGCCGAAAGTTTGGATGACATTGCCCTATAAGCGTGAATGACCTTAATTTTTCTTTGGATTACAGTTTACTTGTTTGCAGTCTGTTTGAATCCTGTATCTTCCGCTGACCATGATTGCCATTTACACTCGCCGACTTCCATTTCAGAGAACTGTGCGGTGAATGAATGGTCAACCGGGCTTGCCGCATATATTCCGAACGAGATTTCCCCATCACCCTTATCCAAATGGAATGTACGCATTTGGTGGAAAGTGGTACCGTCAGGACTTGTCTCTATATAATAGTCGCTTCCCCGACGACTAAGGCGATACCACATTTCCTTTATGGAAGATGGAATATCATGCGTAGCCCAATCGGAATATCCGTTGTTTGTCACTACACTGCCCAATCTCTGGTATTCCTCGTTCTCGTATTCGATTGACGCCTTCATCCAATTGTCACTGTCAAGATAGATTGCGATACCGCACTGGTCGAACAGGGCCGAACTGTTGAACGATGTCTTTACAGTAAAAGAAAAGAACTTGTCGGAGGTTTTCATTTGCAGCACCGGAGCATTGTCGTTGCTGAACCCATAATAGGTGCGCTGCCATAAGTCTGTGTGAGGTTCTGAAACGATTGTAATCAACGAGTCCGTGATAGTGTATTGTTTGGGCTCACGAATCCAAAACAAGTTTTCAGCCACAAATGGCTTTAAGATTGTGTCATTTTTTTCCATATTCGATTTATTTGCTATTGATGATTGTTGTTTTTTCTCATTTTGACATGACAGCAGAGTGCATGCAAGCAGCGACAATGCTATGAAAAATTGATTTCTCTTCATTTGTCGAAATGTTTAATATGTTTGTTAAAATCTGATAATAGTGCTGAGGTATGGTGCTTATTCCCCGTCGAGCTTACCTATGCGAAAATTGGCAACAGCCTCTTGCTTAAGCGACACTTCCGTAAAATAGCAGGTGTGTGCATCGTCTTTAGGACTTTGGGAACTTAGGCCAAGAAGCAGTTTCTTCGGAAAATCATTCTTGTAGAGACGAGCCATGTGCCATATATTCCCATCTTCTGAAAAATAACTGCCAAGAGTAGTGCCATCGGATGATAATCTCATATACACATACGGACCGATAATCGCCTGATGATTATTGTCATCAGAAGTGCCTATTGTGCGAACTGACACCACACGGTGAACACCATATTCATCCTGTTCGAAACACAGTTTTTGACAATGAGTGTCATTCTCGTATGCGTATAACACACCTGCCGAATATGTTCCAGTTTTGGTGAAGTTCGGCTGTACTTTAGCCGTAAAAGTGAAAGGCTTAGTATTGTCAACTTCTGTAAAAATGACTGCAGAGCTATTGACAACGCTTCCATCTGGGGAGCGGAAATAATCAGTTTGGGGACCGGCCACAAACTTGAGAGTGTCGCCAAGAAGTGTGATACCATTCTCTCCGCCGTTTTTAGACTTTGTAAAACGGATTCCTCCTACATTGATATTGCAGGTAGCGAGTTTAACGTTTTCCGTTAAGACTTTCTTGTCAGAACTTCCTTCTTTTTTCTCTGACTCTTTCTGGATGCATCCAGTCATAGCAAGACTTGCAATGATTGCGATAAATACTAATTTTCTCATTGTAACATTGATTTGATGTTTATTAAATTGCAACTTCCTTGTGATTTATTTGCGGTTGCAAAATTAGAGAAAATTTACGATATGTGCAATACTGATTTCTAACCAATTTTCGAATCAGGCATGCACATTAAATAAGGTTCATTCTTAATGCAATTTCTACTGCGGCTGCGGTATTGGCCACTTTTAACGATGCTAAAATATCCTGACGATGGCGATTAACCGTATAAATGGATATGTTTAACTTGTCGGCAATTTGTTTGCTTGGTACTCCTTTAGCTATCAATGACAGTATTTCAAGTTGTCGGCGGCTAAGAATTTTACGGTCACTCGCTTCGTATATGTCTCGTCCAACCGTTTCCCCGGTCAATAGATTAACAATTATTCCATCTTGTCGGTTATGGGAAATAGGGTACGGGATGTAAGTGCATAGACCGAGTAAAACACTACCGTTGGCACTACAGCTGAAATATCTCGTTGTATGGAGTATCTTGACTTTTTCATTGTCTCCGGCCCGGTAAAAATTAAGGATACATGAAGCTGAAAAATTTGTCTTTTCTTTTATTGAACGTTCTTTTATAAAGTTGAAGAAACGAAGTTCCAGTACATGACGTTCAATAAGTTCGTCTTCTTTTGCATGACAGAATACGATGTCCTCAAAGGCAGAATTACGATCTACCATATATTCTGGAAGATTCATTATAGTTTGACCGAATCTTCCAGAATAAATATGGCATTCTTTATTTTGAAAATCTGATACAACTGCTATGCCTTCTGTTGCTAATGCATAACCATTTGCACACGCTTTTGCTTGAGCGAGTAATAGTTCCCTGTTATCCGAGGCTTCAAACTCTTGATCTGTCAAAAGCGATTTTAGTTCATTTTCTTGCTTCATTCTGAATTGATATCTATTCGCACCATTACGGAGTAGTGCCATTTAAATTTTTTTGCAAAATTACTAATAATAATTGATTTAGATCACAAGCTTCTCTTAAAATATATTAATTGAACATGAAGTCGAAATAGAGTTGGTTATCATTAAATGTTGCTTAACCCACTTGAACAACTTATGACAAGCTTTATATATTTGAAGCCTATCATACAGAGAGAATTGACCATGGAAGATCTGTTCCATTGATATTTTCGAGGATTTTAATAACATTTTGCGAATGATTTGTCGGATATATCAGAAAAATGAGTTAACTTTGCACTCAAAATATAAATAATATAAAAGAAAGGTTCATACAAGATGGAACAGAAATTATTGATCTATAACACTCTCACACGTACGAAAGAGAGATTCACTCCGCTCCACGCTCCTAACGTGGGCATGTATGTTTGTGGCCCTACCGTGTATGGCGATCCGCATCTCGGTCATGCACGACCAGCCATCACATTCGATATACTCTTCCGCTATCTCAAGCACCTGGGCTATAAGGTTCGCTACGTTAGAAACATTACCGACGTGGGCCACCTGGAGCACGATGCAGATGAGGGCGATGACAAGATTGAGAAGAAGGCTCGTCTGGAGCAGTTGGAGCCAATGGAAATTGCGCAGTACTACACCAACCGCTACCACGATGCCATGGAGGCGCTGAACGTACTCCCTCCTAGCATTGAGCCTCATGCCACAGGCCATATCATCGAACAGGAGAAGCTGGTTCAGGAAATCCTGGACAATGGCTATGCCTACGAGAGCAACGGCTCTATCTACTTCGACATCGAGAAGTATAACAAGGATCATAAGTACGGTATCCTCTCCGGACGTAACCTGGAGAACGTAATCAACGAGAGCCGCGAGCTGGCTGGTATCGGCGAGAAGAAGAACCAGGCTGACTTCGCCCTCTGGAAGAAGGCTTCACCAGAGCATATCATGCGCTGGCCTAGTCCTTGGAGTGATGGTTTCCCTGGCTGGCACTGCGAGTGTACTGCGATGGGACGCAAGTACTTGGGCAGCCACTTCGATATTCACGGTGGCGGCATGGATTTGATTTTCCCTCATCATGAGTGCGAGATTGCTCAGGCTGTGGCTTCTCAGGGCGACCAGATGGTTCATTACTGGATGCACAACAATATGATTACCATTAACGGTCAGAAGATGGGTAAGAGCTTGGGTAACTTCATTACCCTGGAGCAGTTCTTCACAGGCAATCACGACAGTCTGGAGCAGGCTTATTCGCCAATGACCATCCGTTTCTTCATCCTCTCTGCTCACTATCGCAGCACCGTAGACTTCTCTAATGATGCCTTGAAGGCCAGCCAGAAGGGATTGGAGCGCCTGATGAATGGCTTAAACGACTTGGAGCGTGTGCCTGTGGCTAAGCAGAGCGATGAGCAGGTGAAGAAGTTTGTAAGCGAGTTGCGCCAGCGCTGCTACGATGCGATGAATGATGACTTCCAGACTCAGCTCGTTATCAGCTATCTCTTCGAGGCTTGCCACGTAATCAACACAGCCCTCGACCATAAGGCAAACATCTCTGCTGAAGACCTGAAGGAGCTTTCAGACACCATGCATCTCTTTACCTTCGACCTGCTCGGTCTGAAGAGTGAGAAGGGAGCCAACAATGATGCCCGCGAAGAGGCTTACGGCAAGGTAGTGGATATGGTTCTCAACCTGCGTGCCAAGGCTAAGGCTGATAAGGATTGGGCTACCAGCGACCAGATTCGCGATGCCCTGGCTGAAGCCGGATTCGAGGTAAAGGACACCAAGGATGGTGTTACCTGGAAACTGAACAAATAATATTTAAAAAGAGGGTGCATCATCAACTTATGACGCACCCTCTCTTTTTATTTTTGTACTGCTGCAGAATCTTTCTTCCTTGCAGCAAGTGAATCTTTCTGTCTGCCAGATATAGAATCCCGCAACATTTTGTCTTTCTTATTCTTATATTCCTTATACTCTTTTTCGTAATAATGGGCAAAGTTGGCGAAAGGCTCTGTCGTTACCTCATCGCTCGATGCCGTATAGGTATTTCCGTATGGATCGGATGCCTTGATGATGATTCTGGCATTCGGATTCCTAGGAGTATAATAATAAAGGTGGTTCATGATGAGATAACCGTTGCCCTTGCTCACGAACCGGTAAGATACACTCTCGCTATATTTATGATGATAGCCTGCGGCAAAGGCATCCTGCCCCTTTCCGCTGAGGCGCCCCATCAGATATTCTTTGCCATCCTCTACGGCTACAACACGCCAATGACTGGTAGCATTGAAGACATTGGCTACCAGGATATTCCTGTTGTTTGCCAACTGCCAATCCCTAGAGTATTTCTCGCCGTTGAAATCGGTCTGCGCACGGAACAAGGTCATCTGCTTGCTCTTATCCCAGAAGGTTCCCTTGTAATAGCAGTTGCTGATGCTGGTACCCACAAAGCTATAGACATAATATCCGTTCGGGGTGCCGCAGATGTTGATGTTCGACTGCCAGATATTGCCACAGGCGGCAGCATGACAATGCTCCATCACATCCTCGCCCTGATAATTGATCTCGTGGTTGCAGGCAAAATGAGTATGTCCGCAGAAGAGTTCGTAACCGCCCTTAAACTGTTTCAGCAAAGAAAGCAGGAGCGAGAGACGGGAAGAAGAATAATGTCCCTCCTCATTGGCATTGGTCAGCGGCTTCGCCTTGCTGAAAGGCGCATTACCAAAGGTAAAAGGGATATGATAGCAGAGTACCACCTTCATATCCTTTGGCGTAAGGGCGAGATCCTGCTTCAGCCACTTCACCTGGCGCTCACGTAATTCTCCAGGAGAATAATAAGACATGCCGCGGTGGAAGAAGCAGTTATTGATGCAGACATAATGCACATCGCCACGGTTGAAGGAAAAATCGGTAGGACCGAAATTCTCCTCCCATTTCCTGCGGTAGAGCGCTTTACCATCCTGGTCGTGATTGCCGATGACGGAGAAGAGACGCATCTCTGAAGAGCCCAATGCCTGGCGTATCTGACGCTCCAGTTTGGCGTTGTAACCGCCATAATACTGTACATCATCGCCCATGCTGAGTCCGTAGACCGGTGTTCCGGCTGGAAGACTCTGGATGGTCTGCCTGATGTCCGCCATCGTCTGGGTAGTGAATCTTTCTACATCTCTCTTCTTGATGGGATTATCATCCGGAGAAGTATAGTAAGGGCTGTAGGCATTGGTAACCTGCGGGTCGCCGATGACAATCATCTTATAGTGAATCTCCTTGCCGCCCGGCAGTCGGGTGAGGGTGAAGTTATAGGTTTTCTTCCCTTTGGAAACCTTCTGGTAGAAGAAAGCCGTGCGATCGGTCTTAGAATGGGTAGGAACCTCGCAATCGGCTGGAACAGAATAGTATATGAATTTTGCCAGGCTGTCTCGCTTCATCTTATATCTGCCCTGTGCATCGGTTTTCACACAGTTGAATCCATCGCTCACGATGACGCCAGCCACTCCCTTTCCTTCCTTATCTCTTAAAGTTCCGGAGATATTGAAATCCATCTTCTTCACAGGTTTCTTCTTCAGCGTATCAGCAGGCTGTGGCTTGAGCCGGAGAACCGGTGGAGTTTTCACCAGGTTCTGTATCTGTTTCTTGGGGTAGAGCAGGTGCAAGGTGATGCCTATTGCTACGAGCGCGCAGCAAGCAACCGACAGAACCCCTATGTATAATTGTTTCTTTTTCATGAGTACAAAAGTACGGCTTTATTATGGTAATGCAGCATATATTCATTTAAAAAACTCTAAATATTACCTTAGGGTAACTTACCTTAGGGTAATATTTCGTAACTTTGTACCAAATTACTAGGAATATGGCAAAATATCTATCACCATTTCAATTTGGTACATTAGCCACCAATGAGAATTTTATCGACAGACAGGAAGACAGGGCTTTGCTCAAGCAATTACTGTCCTCCCATATCAACGTGATGCTGATTTCACCACGCCGATGGGGTAAATCATCGCTAGTGAAAAGGGCGATGAGCGAATTGGCTGGTGAGGATAATAACGTAAGAATCTGTTATATCGATGCCTTCAGCATCGGCTCTGAATCTGAATTTTATCGCACTTTTGCCAGTCAGGTTATAGCTTGTGCTTCCTCTAAAATGGAACGGTGGATAGAGGATGCAAAGAAATTCCTGACAGGCGTGATACCGCAGGTTGTGGTAAGCGACCAGGTGACCGACTTCATGGCTTTCGACCTGAAGTTTGTGCCACAGGAGCGTGATAAGATGGCGATTCTCCAACTGCCTGAGTTGCTGGCAAAGGAAAAGGGCATCAGGATTATCGTCTGCATAGACGAGTTCCAGCAGTTGGCTAACCTTCCTGAGTATAAGGATATGGAGGGAAAGATGCGCTCGGTATGGCAGCAACAGCAGCTTACCTCTTACTGCCTCTACGGCAGCAAGCGAAACATGATGCTCAATATCTTCAACAATTCCAATAGTCCTTTTTATCGCTTCGGACAAGTGATTTTCATGCAGAAGATAGCTAAGGAGCATTGGATTCCATTCATTCTGTCATCTTTCGAGAAGACAGGAAAGTCAATCTCTGCAGAGATGGCAGAGCGGATCTGTGATGCCGTGGCGTGCCATTCCTGGTATCTCCAGCAGTTGTGCTATTTTATCTGGAGTTTCACGGTTTCGGAAGTGACGGAAGATATATATCATCTGGGATTGAAACAGGTACTCAACATCAATACCCCGATGTTTCAGAATGATACGGAGAATCTCAGTTCCACCCAGATAGAGATGCTTAAGGCTATAGCCAATGGCGAACAGCATTTCTCTTCGCAAGCCGTGAAACAAGTCTATAATCTTGGTAATCCGAATACGATTGTCAAGAACAGGAAAACGCTCCAGAACAAAGATATTATCGAAAAGCAAAACGATGCTTTTGTCTTTGTTGACCCGATATACCGGCTGTGGTTTAAGGAGGAGTATTGTAGATAGAAACTATGTAAATTTAAAGAAATAATATAAGGAGAAGAAAGATAATGGCAAACGATAATAAAGGTCTTACACCGATGATGAGACAGTTTTTCGAGATGAAATCGAAACATCCCGAAGCGCTGCTGCTCTTCCGTTGTGGTGACTTCTACGAAACTTACTGCGAAGATGCGGTGGAGGCATCCCGTATACTCGGCATTACGCTGACACGACGTAACAATGGCGGTTCTACGGGCACGACCGAGATGGCAGGATTCCCTCATCATGCTCTGGATACCTATCTGCCTAAACTCATCAGGGCGGGTAAGCGCGTAGCGGTATGCGACCAGCTGGAAGACCCGAAGAAGAAACGACTCGAAATAAAAGGTAAGAAGGGACTGAGCCAGATGGACAAGATGGTGAAGCGAGGTATTACTGAACTCGTTACACCGGGTGTGGCGATGGGAGATAACGTACTGAACTACAAGGAGAACAACTTCCTGGCAGCCGTACACTTCGGCAAGACCGCCTGCGGTGTGAGCTTTCTGGATATCTCGACCGGAGAGTTTCTTACCGGCGAGGGAACCTACGACTATGTAGAAAAACTGATGGGCAACTTCATGCCGAAAGAGGTGCTCTACGACCGCGCCCGAAAGAATGACTTCGAGAAATATTTCGGCAGCAAATACTGTACCTTCGAACTGGATGACTGGGTTTTCACCGAACAGACAGCCCTGCAGAAACTCCTGGGACATTTCAAGACAAAATCTCTGAAAGGTTTCGGTGTAGAGCATCTCAAGAACGGCGTGATAGCCAGTGGTGCCATCATGCAGTATCTCGAGATTACCCAGCATACACAGATTAATCATATCACCGCCCTTTCACGTATCGAAGAAGATAAGTTCGTGCGTATGGATAGGTTTACCATCCGCAGTCTGGAGCTGGTTGCCCCTATGCAGGAAGACGGTTCTTCTCTCCTGAATGTCATCGACCGTACGGTAACGGCGATGGGCGGACGTATGCTCAGACGCTGGCTGGTCTTCCCATTGAAAGATGTGAAACCTATTAACGAGCGTCTCGACATCGTGGAATATTTCTTCAAGGAACCGGAATTCCGTCAGCTTCTCGATGACCAGCTGCATCGCATCAGCGACCTGGAGCGTATCATTTCCAAAGTAGCCGTGGGTAGAGTTTCGCCTCGCGAAGTGGTTCAGCTGAAGAATGCACTCGAAGCCATCAAGCCTATCAAGGTGGCATGCCAGCATGCTACGAACGAGGCTCTGAAGCGGGTAGGCGAGCAGCTGAACGTATGCGAGACCCTGAAAGACCGCATCGCCAGGGAAATACAGCCCGATCCGCCACAGCTGGTCAATAAGGGTGACGTGATAGCCGACGGATTCAATGCCGAACTTGACGACCTTCGTGCCATCAGCCGCCACGGCAAGGATTATCTGCTCAAGATACAGGAAAGGGAGATTGAAAAGACAGGAATTTCGAGTCTGAAGGTAGGTTACAATAATGTTTTCGGATACTATCTGGAGGTGAGAAATACCTTTAAGGATAAGGTGCCTGAGGAGTGGATACGCAAGCAGACGCTGGCTCAGGCAGAGCGTTATATCACCCAGGAACTGAAGGAATATGAGGAAAAGATTCTCGGTGCTGATGAGAAGATTCTGGTATTGGAAGCACAGCTCTTCAACGAACTGATAGCTGCCATGCAGGAGTATATTCCGCAGATACAGATCAATGCCAACCTCATCGCCCGTATGGACTGTCTTTTGTCATTTGCAAAGACATCTGACGAGAACCGCTACGTGCGCCCTATCGTCGATGATTCTGAGGTGCTCGACATCAAGCAGGGCAGGCATCCGGTGATTGAAACCCAACTGCCGCTGGGCGAACGCTATGTACCTAACGATGTGCTGCTCGATACCGAGAAACAGCAGATCATGATGATTACCGGTCCTAATATGGCTGGTAAATCGGCTCTGCTGCGCCAGACCGCCCTTATCGTGTTGCTGGCACAGGTAGGCTGTTTTGTGCCCGCAGAGAGCGCCCGAGTGGGACTGGTGGATAAAATCTTTACACGTGTAGGTGCAAGCGACAATATATCGCTCGGCGAATCGACCTTCATGGTAGAGATGACCGAGGCAGCAAACATTCTGAACAACGTTTCTCCGCGCTCGCTGGTGCTCTTTGATGAGCTGGGAAGAGGTACTTCTACCTACGATGGTATTTCCATTGCCTGGGCTATCGTGGAATATCTGCACGAACATAAGAAGGCGCAGGCACGTACGCTCTTTGCTACCCACTATCATGAGCTCAACGAGATGGAGAAGAACTTCCCTCGCATCAAGAACTTCAATGTGAGTGTGAGAGAGGTGGACGGAAAGGTAATCTTCCTGCGTAAACTGGAACCGGGAGGCAGTGAGCACTCTTTCGGTATCCATGTGGCAGAGATTGCCGGTATGCCTCGCAGCATCGTGAACCGTGCCAATGTGATTCTCAAACAGTTGGAGGATGACAATGCCGGGGTTGGCGGTGCCGGTAAACCGAACGTACAGCACATCGATGAACCTAAGGATGGTGTGCAGCTCAGTTTCTTCCAGCTCGATGATCCTGTACTGACGCAGATACGTGATGAAATACTCGGGCTGGATGTGAACAATCTCACTCCGGTAGAGGCATTGAATAAGCTCAATGACATCAAGAAGATTCTACTGGGAAGATAAAAATATAAATCCCTCCCCGTGGCAGCAGATGCTGTTGCACGAGGAGGGATTTTTATAATCTGAAAATAATTCGTCTAATATTATTTTGCCTCTACGTTCTTTTCTTTCGCTCTCTTTGTGCTGGAAGCGATGCTCCATACACCGGCGATGATGAGCGGAATGCTCAATATCTGTCCCATATCCATAGGCAGACCTGCCTCGAATGCTACCTGAATCTCCTTGGTATATTCGATGAAGAAACGGAAGGTGAAGATGAGAGTAAGACAAAGACCGAAATAGAAACCGGTGCCTACGCTCTTAGGTCCTCTCTTCTTGTAGATGAAGAGGATGAGGAGGAAAAAGCAGAAGTATGCCAAAGCCTCGTAGAGCTGACCCGGATGGCGTGGATACTGGTCTTCGCGAACGAAGATAAATGCCCAAGGCACATCGGTAACCTTGCCGATAATCTCTGAATTCATCAGATTGCCCAAACGGATAAAGGTGGCTGTAATGCCTGAGCAGATACCCATATTATCGAGCACTACCCAGCCGCTCACCTTCATGTTCCGGCAATAGAGCCAGATGCCGACGAACATGCCGAATACGCCTCCGTGACTCGCCAGTCCCTCATAACCCGTAAACTTCCAACTGCCGTCTGGCATGTGGTGGATAGGTATCAGCATCTCGATGAAGTGATCCCACTGGGTGAGGAAATATTCAGGCTGATAGAAGATGCAATGTCCCAAACGGCCACCTATCAGTACACCTAAGAAGATGTAGAGAAACAGTGGGGAGAACTTCTCATCTGAGAGCCCCTGCTGCTTGTAAAGCTTGCTCATGAGCAGATAGCCCAGCAGCAGGCCAATCATCCAGCAGGTGGAGTAGTAGCGGATGGTCATAGGCCCCAGATGAGCCAGAATAGGATCTGGGTCCCATACGATATAGTTAAGCAGATTTGCTATCATAACCGTAGAAGAATAGGATTATACATTGAACCGGAAGTGCATGATGTCACCATCCTGTACGACGTACTCCTTGCCCTCGATGCCGAGCTTACCAGCCTCGCGTACTGCAGCCTCAGAGCCATACTTGATGTAGTCATCATACTTGATAACCTCTGCACGGATGAATCCCTTCTCGAAGTCGGTATGGATGACGCCGGCACACTGAGGAGCCTTCCAGCCCTTGTGATAGGTCCATGCCTTGACCTCCATCTCACCAGCGGTGATGAATGTTTCGAGGTTCAGCAGGGCGTATGCCTTCTTGATGAGTCGGTTTACGCCGCTCTCTTCCAGTCCGAGTTCTTCAAGGAACATCAGTTTGTCCTCGTAGGTTTCGAGCGATGCGATGTCTTCCTCTGTCTTGGCAGCGATGACCATGCACTCAGCACCTTCTTCCTTGGCGATTTCCTCTACCTTCTTGCTATACTCGTTGCCGGTCTTGGCAGAAGCCTCGTCAACATTGGCTACGTAGAGCACAGGCTTGGTAGTGAGGAGGAAGAGGTCGTGAGCCACCTTCTGCTCTTCCTTGGTTTCGAAAGTAACGCCACGAGCATTCTTTCCCTGCTCCAGAACAGCCTTGTAAGCCTCCAGAACGGTAACCATCGTCTTAGCATCCTTGTTGCCTGCTGCAGCAGTCTTCTTCTGCTTGGTGAGCTGAGATTCGATAGTTTCCAGGTCCTTGAGCTGCAACTCTGTATCAATGACGCTCTTATCCTCCAAAGGATCAACCTTAGCGCCACCCTCGCGAACGATGTTGTCATCGTCGAAACAGCGGATTACGTGGATGATAGCATCGCACTCACGGATATTTCCCAAGAATTTATTACCAAGACCTTCGCCCTTGCTGGCACCCTTTACGAGACCTGCGATATCTACGATTTCGCAAGTAGCTGGGACGATGCGTCCTGGGTGAACAATCTCTGCCAACTTGTTGAGTCGCTCATCTGGTACGGTGATGACGCCCAAGTTTGGTTCGATAGTACAGAAAGGGAAGTTAGCTGCCTGTGCCTTTGCACTAGACAGACAGTTGAACAGTGTAGACTTACCCACGTTTGGGAGGCCTACAATACCACATTTTAATGCCATTTTATCTTTAAACGTTTAAATTTCCGGTGCAAAGTTACACATTATAAATGAAAGATACGAAGAAATAGTGGAAAATTATCTAAAAATCATAGATGACGGAAGAATCAACGATGATAAACCGACAGAAACGCTTGAGGAAGCGCAACGATATAGGTGAAAACGTTGGAATATACGGTAGAGGTGCCTGTAAAATATTACATAAGTCCTTGGGATATATAGGATAAGTTGTTGGAAAAGATAGGATAAGTTACTGGAAGAGATACCTTCTGCAATCGCACAACAGCTGTTGTGCGATTGCACATCACCTGTTGTGCGCATGCATAACAGGTGATGTGCGGGCGTAGTTCAGGTGTTGTGCGATGAATTTCTTAGAACCAAGAGCGACCATTTTGCTGACACTATCTTGACCAGCTGTCTGCTTATTGTTCTTTGCCATTGTTCTTTTGCTTTAAATATATTGGATACAAAGTTACACATTATAAATGAAAGATACGAAAAAATCGTGGAAAATTATCTAAAAAAAAGGCATTCACGATGCTGGTGAATGCCTTTCTGATGATTACTATGATAAGTATTTGTTATTTCAAGACAGCTTTCTTGCCGTTAATGATGTAAATTCCCTGTTTTGGAGCAGAAATGCGCTGTCCCTGAAGATTGAAGATTACTTTCTTGGTCTTGATGTCACTGGCAATCTGGCTAATGCCGTCGGTTACGCTTGGTACAGCTGTAGCTGATACCTTATTGGTTGCTGAATTGAAGGTGAAAGTAACGTCGTAGATTCCGTCTTCTTTGATATAAATGGAAGCATTACCTTCTGGGTCAGTATCATCACCATAGTTTTCTGCCCATCCATGGTTTGCACAGATCTTATATTTATAAGTACCTATAGCGAGGGTCAGATTGGTCTTGGTCAGAATATATGTGACGTTATCTTCCTGTTTGATCATGTCGTTTTCTGTCGCAGTTTCAGTCCATTCTACTCCGAGAATTTCGGGTGAACCGGCTACAGTCCATGTCTTTTCGCCGATAACAGCATCACCAGTCTTTGTGGTTTTGGCTTTGATTTCAAAATTGTTTGCATCAAACTGAATAGTCACGCTATAAGTACCAGTCTCTTTTACTGTAAAGACATAATTTGCTGCTGGGTACGATTCGAGCCATGAATGATTCTTCACGACTTTGAATTCGTTTTTCACATTCTGCTCAAGAATGCAACCGGTTTTTGTGAGTTCCCAGATGCCGTCCCCTTTATCGGTCAGGTCATTGCTGGTATCCTTTACATCCCAATGAGAACCGAAGATTGTGCTAGAACCTGCTGCTGTCCAGGCATCTTGTGCCTGCAGAGTTAGTGTTACGAAACAAAGCATGATAAAAGTAAAAATAGTTCTTCTCATAATTGTTGTGATTTAAATGTTTATAATTAAATAATGATTAAATGATATCGTATTATTGTTAAAAATGCGTGTATGATAGTTATTGGGTGCAAATATACGAATAATTTCAATAAGTTCCAAATTTTTTTGAGAAAAACTTTGATTGATAGCTAAAAAAGCAGGAAGATGTGTCTACAATATAGAGACGCATCCTCCTGAATAATACTATTTCTTTTGATTTTATCCTTCTGAAATCTTTTAGATCTTACCTATAGGCAATCTTTTAGATTACCCCCTTCCACAATCCGTGAAGATTGCAGTATTCTCGAGCCGTAACATCCTTGGCTTCTGCGTTGGTCAGGAAGATAGCTTCAGGCTTTTCGCCTGGCTTCAACTCGTGACGAAGCACATCGGTAGGGGTGAGCAATTCTATCCATTGGATGTAATGCTCTGGTAGCATCGGATGCTCCACACTTCCTACTGTTACGCGATAGCCGCCCTCAATAGGTTCTATCACAGGCACGTGCTTCTCTTTGGCGCCATCACTGGTGTTTTCCTTCATCAGCTTCATCGGCTCGCCACAGCAACTGAGCACGGCTCCTGGGTTTACTACTTCTACTACGTTGCCACAAATCTGGCAGCGGTAGATTTCTCTAACTTTTGTCATAATGGTTCCTCCTATTATTTTATGAATGTGTTGCCTGAATATCAGGCATTTCATTCAGATGATTCCTTTGTGAGGATTTCCTTCGGGTGATTCCTCCAAAAGAGCCTTATTCCTCTACAGGGCTGAAATCTTCCTTGCCTACTCCGCAAAGAGGGCAAACCCAATCATCTGGGATGTCTTCGAATGCTGTACCTGGAGCGATGCCGCCCTCTGGATCACCTACTTCTGGATCATAAATCCAACCACACACGTCGCAAACATATTTCTTCATAATGTTCCTTTCTTTCTTAATTTGATTGATTACTGTTATCTATTCACTTTTAATCAGACAGTTGCGTTTGCATATCTTTCTGATTTACAATGCAAATATACACTTTATTTCTGTAAGAACCAAATAAATTTGAAAATATTATAATTTTATTATCCTTTTTAATCTAAATAAACAAAGATTTCTAGATGTACTTGTGAATAAAGGAGTTATTTGTCTTTTTAGTAGTGTTTTGATAGAAGATTTGATTGTTTCATGTGAAACATCTCGAAAAAGAAAAGCTCGCAAGATGAACGTTTGGTATCTTGTGAGCTTCTTTGTATTTAAGTTGCCTTGCGGTTTCTGCGGCCGCTTTCTGGTTTTTCTAATGTGCTTCTAGCCAGTTGTTTCCCCATCCGGCATCAGCAACCAGAGGCACACTGAGCTGGTAGGCGTTCTGCATCTCTTCTACCACAATCTTCTCTACCTTTTCCTTCTCTTCCGGATATACGGAGAAATTGAGTTCGTCATGCACCTGGATAATCATCTTGCTCCTGATGCCTTCTGCTCTGAATCGGTTGAAGATGCGGATCATAGCCACTTTGATGATGTCTGCCTCAGAGCCCTGGATAGGGGCATTGATGGCATTGCGCTCGGCAAATCCTCTTACAGTACCATTCTTGCTGTTGATGTCTGGCAGGTAGCGACGGCGGTGGAAGAGGGTTTCGGCATAGCCTTTCTCTCTTGCCATTTCCTTTGCCTTCTCCATGTAAGCCTGAACACCAGGGAAGGTGCGGAAGTAGTCTTCTATGATCTGCTTTGCCTCTCGGTTTTCGATGTTCATGCGTTGGGCAAGACCGAAGGTCGTGATGCCGTAGATGATGCCGAAGTTGGCAGTTTTTGCCTTCTTGCGCTGTGCATCTGTTACTTCTTTGATGTCTTCGTGCCAAATCTTGGCAGCTGTAGCTGCATGAATATCAGAGCCTTCACGGAATGCTTCTACCATGTTTGGATCCTGGCTCAGGTGTGCCATGATGCGAAGTTCTATCTGTGAATAGTCGGCAGAGAAGAACAGGCAGCCTGGTTCTGGGATGAAGCATCTGCGTATCTCTTTGCCATCGTCATCGCGTACAGGAATATTCTGCAGGTTTGGATCACTTGAAGAAAGACGTCCTGTGGCAGTGATGGCTTGGTTGAAAGAGGCATGAATGTGACCGGTGCGAGAGTTGATAAGCTTCGGAAGGGCATCTATATAGGTTCCCAAAAGTTTCTTTAAACCTCTGTAGTTCAGTATCTCATCGATGATTGGACTCTTGCTGCGCAGCTGCTGAAGAACTTCTTCGCTTGTTACGTATTGGCCCGTCTTCGTCTTCTTAGGCTTCTCCACAATCTTCATCTTTCCGAAGAGTATTTCTCCAACCTGGCGTGGGGAAGCGATATTGAACGATTCGCCTGCCAATTCATAGATATGATGTTCTATCTCATTGAGTCGGTTGGTGAGTTTCTCGGATGTTTCCTTCAGGGTATCGGTGTCGATGCATACTCCCGTCATCTCCATGTGGGCTAAAACAGGTACAAGCGGCATTTCTACATTCCAGAACAGATCTTCACAATCTATCTCTTTGAGTTTTGGTTCGAGCACATTTTTCAATCTCAAGGTGATGTCGGCATCTTCGGCAGCATATTCGTAAATGTCTGATGGGGCGAGATCGCGCATCGACTTCTGGTTCTTTCCCTTCGGACCAATCAGTTCTTCGATGTGGATGGTCTGATAGTTGAGGAATACTTCTGCCAAGTAATCCATGTTGTGGTAAAGTTCTGGCTGGATGAGATAGTGGGCGAGCATCGTATCGAACATCTTGCCCTGAATCTCTATGCCGTAGTTCATCAACACCTCGTAATCGTATTTGATGTTCTGCCCCACTTTCAAGATTTCCGGATTCTCGTAGAGAGGTTTGAAGATGTTTACGATTTTTAAGGCTTCTTCACGATTTGCCGGAATTGCTACGTAGAAAGCCTCTTTTTCCTTCACGGCAAAGCTCAAACCCACCAATTCTGCATCAATAGCAGCGGTAGATGTGGTCTCTGTGTCTAGACTGAGAATATTGAATGTCAATAAATAGTCACAAAGTTTCCTTACATCTACTTCTGTATCAATGAGTTTATATGAATGAGGTGTCGTTTTAAGGGTCTCAAAACTCGCGTTTTTTGACTCTTCCTGCCCGTCGGCTTGCTGTGCGTCAAATAAATCGAGCTCTCCAGTAGGCTTTGTTTGCACCTTTTTAGGTTTGTTAAGAACTCGGTTGGCAAACGACTTAAACTCCAACTCGGTGAAGATTTCATCCAATTTTGTATTGTCTGGCTCTACCCGTTTCAAATCTTCCATCTTGATCTCTACCGGAACATCGGTTCGTATGGTTGCCAGGAACTTTGACATCCTGATATCTTCTACAGCACCCTCCACTTTTTCGCGGAGCTTGCCTTTCACTTGAGAAGAGTTCTCGATAAGACCTTCTACACTACCGAACTCGTTGATAAGTTTGATGGCTGTCTTTTCTCCCACGCCCGGACAGCCTGGGAAGTTATCAGCTGAGTCGCCCATCAGAGCAAGGAGGTCGATAACCTGGAGTGGGGAAGTGATGCTGTATTTCTCTTCAATTTCCTGTACGCCCAACTTTTCGTATCCACCGCCATGACGAGGACGGAACATGAAAACATTGTTACGAACCAGTTGTGCGTAATCCTTATCGGGTGTGAGCATGTAGGTTTCCATCCCCTTTTCACCTGCCTTCAAGGCAACTGTTCCAATGATATCATCCGCCTCGAAACCATCTACCTGAAGGATAGGGATATGATATGCCTCCAGGATATTTTTGATGATAGGAACAGAGAGTTTGATGTCTTCCGGTGTCTCTTCTCGTTGAGCTTTATATGCGGGGAAAGCCTCATGACGGAAGGTCTTGCCATGGTCGAAAGCCACCGCAATATGGGTAGGTTTCTCCTTGGTAAGTATCTCGTTGAGGGTATTGCAGAAACCCATTACACACGAAGTATTGAGTCCCTTCGAATTGATTCGAGGGGCTTTCATAAAGGCGTAATACGACCTATAAATGAGCGCATACGCGTCTAAAAGGAACAATTTATCCATAATATTCATTTTTGTGGTGTAAAATTACTAAAAAAATGCGATATTTCAAGAAGAATTGATTAATTTTGTAACAAATTTCAGAAATTAAGTAGATTTACTCACATATAATGGACTATTTATCACTTATCAAGCTGCCTATAGAGGCAGAATTAGCAGATTTTATAGATTTGTTCAACAAGTCTCTTATGCATAGCGATGGCCTCCTTTCCCAGGTGCTCGACCACATCCGTCAGCGCGCTGGAAAACGTATGCGCCCTATACTCATCTTGTTGATGGCACGTAATTTTGGAAAGGTTTCCAGTGTTACCCAGCATTCTGCGGTAGGTCTGGAACTTCTTCATACCGCTTCGCTGGTACATGATGATGTGGTTGATGAGAGTGGGGAGCGCCGCGGACAGGCTAGCGTGAATGCTACTTATAATAATAAGGTGGCTGTGCTTGTGGGCGATTTCATTCTTTCCACCGCCTTGCTTCATGTATCTTATTCGCATTCAGAGGAAATCGTGCGTTATCTTGCTGAGTTGGGACGTATCCTGTCTAATGGTGAGATTCTTCAGCTCAACAGTATCAGTAATGAAGAGATATCGGAAGATATTTATTATCAGGTGATTAAGCAGAAAACGGCTGCTCTCTTTGAGGCTTGCGCCGGTATCGGAGCGATATCTGCCAATGCTTCAGAACTGCAGATTGAAGAGGCGAAGCGTTTCGGACAGAACTTGGGCATCATCTTCCAGATCCGTGATGATATCTTTGATTATTATGATTCCAAGGAGATAGGTAAACCTACTGGTAATGATATGGTTGAAGGAAAACTGACTTTGCCTGTAATATATGCTTTGAAGTCTACCGGTGATGAGGAGATGATGAAGCTTGCCAGAAAGGTAAAGGCTCATACTGTGACGGCTGATGAAATAGCTCAGTTAGTGGCATTTACAAAGGAAAACGGAGGTATTGAATATGCGGATAAGCGCATGTGGGATTTCCATGCCGAAGCCATGAATTTCCTCGATACTTATGTGGAGGATAAGGATATTTACAATGCCTTGAAGGCTTACTTGGATTTTGTGATTGAAAGAAAAGCTTAATATAAAAAGGGTTGGTTCTCAGAGAGAATCAACCCTTTGTTTTTTGTATTCTATTGATAATCAGTTACTTTTCTTTAGATTTTTTCTTTTAAACAATACTCTAGAATTCTCTTTAGAAGTATCTTAAATGGTACTTTAAAACTATCTTTCTAAGTATGTTTAATGGTACTTTGAAATTTTCTTTAGAAGTACTTGATTTCCTTGCCCAGAATTTCGCTCAAGAGGAGGTTAGCCAGGCGTGATGTGCCGAGGCGCAACCACTGGTTGGTCAGCCATTTCTCGCCCAAAACTTCCTTCACGATGGTGTAGTAAACCACGGCATCATGAACGGTATTGATACCACCTGCAGGCTTGAAACCAATCTGAATGCCAGTCTTTTCGTAATATGCCTTGATAGCCTGGCACATAACGTATGCTGCCTCAGGGGTAGCTGAGACCTTCTCCTTGCCTGTTGAGGTTTTGATATAGTCAGAACCTGAGTACATTGCGAGGATAGAAGCCTTCATGATGTTGCTGCAATTCTTCAGATCGCCTGTCTCCAGAATGCACTTCATCTTATGCTCTCCGCATGTCTCCTTGAGTTCCTGAATATCATCGCAGAGCCCCTCGTAATCTTCGCTGAAGAACTTGCCAACAGGCATTACGATATCCACCTCTGTAGCACCGTCCTTGATAGCCATAGCGGTTTCTGCAATCTTTACCTCGATAAAGGTCTGAGAGGATGGGAAATTGCCACTTACTACAGCAATTTCTACGCCGTCAACCTCCAGACTCTGGCTGATAAGGCCGGCAAAGTTAGGGTAGGTACATACGGTTGCTACGTGAGGAAGCTGAGGATAATCCTTGGCAAACTGGTTCACCTTTTCAATCATCTTCAGGATACTTTCTTCTGTATCTTCTGTATGGAGAGAAGTCAACTCGATGCTACCGAAGAGGAACTTCTTGACCTCCATGGTCTCATTCTCTGCTACCTTTTCATCGAGAATCTTCTTTACTGCAGCAGCTACTTCCTCATCATTGAGGTCGCAGTTGTACTGCTTCAAAACTGATAAATACTTGTCGTCTGACTCTTTATACTGTCCCTGCTGTGCAAGAACCTGTTCTTTAATACTGCTCATACTTAATGTTATTTATATAATTATTAAAGTTAAGTTTTTATATGAATAGCAATTTTAATTCTTGTTATCTTGTTCTTTATCTTCCTGATGCTCAGATAGTTTTGGATTGTTTTTATGCCTTTCAGAATCCCTTTGGGTCTTCTTGTCAAAACTCTTCTGGAGTTCTTCTGTCAAGTCAATCCCTGTCTGATTTGCCAGGCAGATAAGCACCCAAAGAACATCGGCCATTTCTTCGCCTAAGTTAGGTTTCTCGCCTTTCTTAAAACTCTGGTCGCCGTATGTTCGGGCAATGACGCGTGCCAGTTCGCCCACTTCTTCTGTGAGGCAAGCCATATTGGTCAGTTCGCTGAAATAGCGTACGCCATATTCTTTAATCCACTGATCTACAGCTTCTTGTGCTTCTTTTATTGTCATCTTCCTAATTCTTTTATAGGGAAAGATGCCTTTCTTTCAGGGTAGGGCATTATTCCTTGTTGTGAGTATCCATCATGATGGTTACCGGTCCATCGTTCAGTAAATCTACCTTCATATCGGCACCAAATTCGCCTGTTCCTACTGGCTTTCCGAGTGCATCGGATAGCTTCTTGCAGAACTCCTCATAGAGCGGAATGCTGATTTCGTGCTTGGCTGCTCTGAGCCAGCTTGGGCGGTTTCCTTTCTTGTAACTGGCGAATAGGGTGAACTGGCTGATGACCAGAATCTCACCATTTATATCCATGATAGAGCGGTTCATAACATGGTTTTCGTCGTCGAAAACACGGAGTCCGATTACCTTTCTGACCAGCCAGTCTACATCTTCTGAAGTGTCGCTTTCCTCTATTCCCAGAAGGATCAGATAGCCTTGTCTGATGGCAGATTTAACCTCTCCTTCTATGGTAACTGAGGCGTGAGAGACACGCTGTATTACGATTCTCATATTACTACTTTGAACTTTGAATGTTGAACATAGAACTTTATGAATAGCATTTGTGGAATGCTTGCTTCGGTTCTGTTCTTCTTCTTATTATTAATATATATATAGTATAGTTTGAACTGCAAATATACAACTTTTATTTCATATTCTCGCCTTTTTCTTCGAAATATTTTGAAAGAATTTCTGCCTTATGAGGGCCTAATACTTCTGAAAGTTGTTCCAAGGATGCTTCTTTCATCTTTTTTACGCTCTTAAACTTGCTCAGCAGAGCTTCTTTAGCCTTCGGACCGATGCCTTTGATATCGTCTAATTCTGAGTGAAGAGCATGCTTACTGCGCTTGTCGCGATGGAAGGTGATGGCGTATCTGTGCACCTCATCCTGTATCTGTGTCAGCACCTTGAACAGTTCACTTTCGGGTGGTAGGGCGATGGTTTGAGGAGGGAATCCGAAGAGAAGTTCGTTGGTGCGGTGACGGTCGTCTTTGGCCAGTCCTGCGATAGGAATATCCAGGTGTAATTCGTCAACAATAACCTCTCTTACTACGTCCATCTGACCCTTTCCGCCATCGGTAATAATGAGGTCTGGAAGTGCAGTTTCTTCCTCTATCATGCGACTGTACCGGCGTCTTACCACCTCTTGCATGGATGCGTAATCGTCCGGCCCTTCCACCGTCTTAATGTTGTATTTACGGTAGTCTTTTCTGGATGGTTTCATACCTTTATATACGATGCAACCTGCCACGGCATCAGTACCGGATATGTTGGAATTATCGAAACATTCTATCTGATAAGGCAGCTTTTGAAGCTTCAGTTTTGCTTGTAATTCCTTCATCAATCGGGTCTGTTTCTGTTCCGGATTGAGCTTTTCAGCCTGCTTCAGACGGTCGAATTTATACTGCTTGCAGTTCATTTCCGACAGCTCCAGAAGGTGCTTTTTGTCTCCTCTCTGGGGTACGAAGAAGGTTGCATCTTTCAGCTTCCATTCCATTTCGAAGGGCACGATTATCTCCTTCGATGTGGAGTGGAAACGCTCTCTGATTTCTGGAATGGCAGTAATCAGAAGTTCCTCATCGCTCTCCTCCAGTTTACGTTTATATTCGTAGGTAAAGCTCTGGTTGATAGTTCCGTTTTTTACGTGAATATAGTTGATGAAGGCGTTTTTGTTGGCATCATCATTTACGATGGTGAAGACATCTACATCCGTAATTGTATGGCTTACCACCTCGCTTTTTGCCTCAAATTCATCCAGTAATTGGTACTTTTTCTTATATTCTTCGGCTATTTCAAAACGTAGAAGTTCGGCATTTTTCATCATCAAATCGTAGAGATATTTGCTTACTTCCCGCGTGTTTCCCTTCAGAATTTCACGTGCCTGGCGCATGTTTTCCTGATATTCCTCATAGCTCTGCTTGTTGATGCAGGGTGCTCCGCAGTTGTGGATATGATACTCCAGACACGGCTTGTATCTGCCTTCAGCAACGCCTTCTCTGGTGATAGGCATTCTGCAGGTGCGGGGCTTATAAAGCTTCTTGATGACCTCTAAAACGGCATACATGCTGCCGATATGAGGGTAAGGACCGAAGAAGGTTCCCACTTTTTTATTGATATGACGAGTCTTGAAAATGCGTGGAAAATACTCGTTTGTTACGCATATAGAGGGGTATGTCTTGCCGTCTTTCAGCAGGACATTGTATCTTGGATTATACTTTTTGATCAGGCTGTTTTCGAGCAAAAGTGCGTCTTCTTCCGTATTTACGACCGTATAAGATATGTCGTGAATCTTAGAAACAAGCACCTTTGTCTTGTATCTGTCTACCTCTTTATGGAAGTAGGAAGATACTCTTCTCTTCAGATTTTTCGCCTTTCCCACATATATAATCGTATGATTTTCGTCGTAATATTGGTAGCTTCCTGGCTTTTCCGGCATACTTAAAACGATGTTTTTAAGCCTTGCCAAGCGCTCCTCATTCTCTTGTTTCGTCATATTTTTACTTGTTTTTAAAGGGAAAACGAGCGCTACTGTTTCACGTGAAACGGCAACGCTCTAGTGTTTTTTTACTGCTTCCTTGCTGCTTTCTTGCTGCATTCTCGCAGTATTTCTTGCAGTATTTTTGCAGCTTATAACTGTAATAAAGTAGTTACTTCTACGTCTGGATCAAAGGAATTTCTGCCTTCGAAATTCTCGTTTACGAGTTCAATGATGAAGTTGGCATATACCTTTTTCGGATGGAATTTCTTTACCAGGTCGCATGCTGCTTTCATGGTTCCACCGGTGGCAAGGAGGTCGTCGTGGAGGAGTACGATATCGTTCTCATTGATGGCATCTTCGTGGATTTCGATAGTATCCATGCCATATTCCTTAGCATAACTTTCCTGTACGGTTTTGCATGGAAGTTTGCCCGGTTTGCGGCATAAAACTACGCCGGCTCCGAGACGAATAGCAAGGGCAGAAGACATTACGAAACCGCGTGATTCGATGCCTACAATCTTGGTGATTCCTTTGTCTTTGTAGAGTTCATACATCTCATCGCTGATCTCTTTTAAAGATGCAGGATTCTTGAAAAGGGTTGAAACATCGCGGAAGTTTACACCCTTGATTGGCCAATCTGGAATGCAACGCAGATTGTCTAATAATAGCTGATTGTTCATTACTTTTTATGCTTTAAATTGATACTTATTTTGTTCTTTTTTCTTGTTCCTTTTTATAGGCTTTTTGCCCGTTTGTTTTTGCCTTTTACTCGATTTTATCCGCTTTTGTTTCACGAATTGCTGAAGTTTTACTTTAACCGCAAAACACTTGATGCAACCTTTCTTAAGCGGTTGAGCATCAAATGTTTTGTTAGCAGTCTGTTTCACGTGAAACATTAAGAATCCCCTTGTGTTTCGCTGTGAAACGGCTTATCTTCCGAGTAATACAAGCATCACGTTGATATCGCTTGGTGATACGCCCGGAATTCGGCTTGCCTGTGCCAAGGTTTCCGGGTCGATGCGCTCGAGTTTCTGACGTCCTTCTGTGGAGATTTCGTGGAGCTCGGAATAGTTGAAACGGCCCTTGATTTTGATGTCCTCCAAACGGTGCATCTTGTCGGCAATGAGACGCTCTCGTTCGATGTAACCTTTGTACTTCATCTTGATTTCTGCAGCTTCCGTTATCTCTTCCTTTCGGTTGGCTGGTGTTTCCAGTGCAGCCTTCAGGTCCGGAATAATCTCCGAAAGATTCGTGAGGTTCAGATGCGGACGAGCGATGAGGTCGATGAGCTTGCAGCCGGCGCGAAGTGGAGTAGTACCGAGTGCTTCCAGTTTCGGATTTATCTCATCCTTCTTGATAGGATAGTTGGCGCAAAATTCGATGATTCTTCCGATGGCTTCTTTTTTCTCTATCCACCAGTCGTAACGGTCGCGCTTGGCAATTCCGAGTTCGTATGCTTTTTCGGTGAGTCGGGCATCGGCATCGTCCTGACGGAGCAGAATGCGGTATTCGGCTCTGGAGGTAAACATACGGTATGGTTCGTCAACTCCCTTTGTGGTGAGATCATCGATGAGTACGCCGATATAACTCTCATCGCGGTTCATCTCGAATGTTTTGTCGCCAACACAATGCAAGGCTGCGTTGATTCCTGCCACGGTTCCCTGTCCTCCTGCTTCCTCATAACCGGTGGTTCCGTTCACCTGTCCGGCAAAGAAGAGACCTTTGATGATTTTCGACTCCAGTGAATGTTTGAGTTGGGTAGGGTCGAAGTAATCGTATTCAATGGCGTATCCAGGTCTGTAAATCTTGGCATCTCTCAAAGCAGGAATCTCGTGAAGTGCATTCAGCTGGATATCCATCGGCATGCTCGAAGAAAAACCGTTCAGATACATCTCGTTCGTATCTTCGCCTTCCGGTTCCAGGAAGAGTGGATGCTGATCCTTGTCGGGGAAGGTAACGAGCTTGGTTTCTATACTCGGACAGTAACGTGGACCGGTACTCTGAATCTGACCATTATATAAAGGTGAGTCAGCGAGACCGCTTTTTAAAGTTTCGTGTACCTTCTTGTTGGTGTAGCAAGTCCAGCAAGGCAATTGTTTCAGAACCCGATGTTCTCCCATGTAAGAGAACTGGTGGAAATCGCTGTCGCCTGGCTGTTCTTCCATATCTTCGAAATGAACACTTCTCTTGTCAATTCTGACCGGAGTACCGGTTTTCATTCTGGCTGTAGTGATACCCCATCGGGTGATGCTCTCCGTAAAGTTGTGTACGGCAGGTTCGGCGCATCTTCCGCCTTCTACCATCTTTCTTCCTACATGCATCAGTCCGTTGAGGAATGTTCCAGCGGTGATGATGATGCTCTTGGCGTAGAACTCGGCTCCCCAGATGGTTTTTACTCCGATGGCCTCTCCGTTAGCAACGAGCAGTTCGTCAGCCTGGTCTTGCCAGATGTCGAGGTTGTCGGTATGGTCGAGGATGGTTCTCCATTCCCAGATAAACTTTCCTCTGTCGCATTGGGCACGGGGGCTCCATACGGCAGGACCCTTGCCGATGTTGAGCATTCGGAACTGGATGGCGGTTTTATCCGTTACGATACCCATCTGTCCGCCCAAAGCATCGATTTCGCGCACAATCTGTCCCTTGGCAATACCTCCGATGGCGGGGTTGCAACTCATCTGACCAATCTTGTTCATATCCATCGTTATCAAACAGGTTTTGGCACCCATGTTTGCAGAGGCTGCTGCAGCCTCGCATCCGGCATGTCCTCCACCGATAACGAGCACGTCATAATTGAATTTCATACTTCGTTTAATCTATATTTTTTCTAATTTTCGGCAAAAGTAAGAAATAAAATCGAAATTTTAGCAAAAATACTTTGATAAATCATTAAAATATAGTAATTTTGCAGCAGACTTGCGAAAATATACCTAGAAATGAGGATTGCAGAATGCCAAAAAATAGGTATTGCAGGGACGAAAAGTGTGGAATATAAATTAGTTTCAAACAGTTAAATAATTAAATTTCAATCATTTATGTGGTTAATCAATTCATCTATTGGTAGAAAGGTAGTGATGTCAGTAACTGGTATCGCTCTTATTCTATTCTTGACATTCCACGGTTGCATGAATGTTGTTGCGCTTTTCTCTGGAGAAGCTTACAACACAATCTGCGAGTTGTTGGGTGCTAACTGGTACGCCGTAGTTGCAACTTTGGGTTTGGCAGCTTTGGCAGTTTGTCACATCGTTTACGCTTTCATCCTGACAGCACAGAACCGTCGTGCTCGCGGTAACCAGCGTTACGAGGTAACAGCAAAGCCAGAGAAAGTAGAGTGGGCTAGCCAGAACATGTTGGTGCTCGGTATCATCATCGTTCTCGGTTTGTTGCTTCACCTCTTTAACTTCTGGTACAACATGATGTTTGCAGAGCTTTTGGGTACAAGCTTCGGTCACAGCCCAGCAGACGGCTTCGCATTCATTCAGGACACCTTCGCTAACCCAGTGTTCGTAGTTCTCTACATCATCTGGTTGGTAGCTCTTTGGTTCCACCTCACTCACGGTTTCTGGAGTGCTATTCAGACTCTCGGTTGGAGCGGTAAGACTTGGTTCTGCCGTTGGAAGATGATCGGTATGATTTACTCTACCATCCTGCTTCTCCTCTTCATCGTAGTTGTATTGGCATTCGCTTTCGGTTGCGCTCCATCTTTGTGCTGCGCATAATTCGTGTAATCATTTAAGTATTAAAAAAGATTATGGCAAAAACATTAAATTCTAGAATACCTGAAGGACCAGTTGCTGAGAAGTGGACCAACTATAAGGCTCACCAGCGTTTGGTTAACCCAAAGAATAAGTTAAAGCTCGACGTTATCGTTGTAGGTACAGGTTTGGCAGGTGCTTCTGCTGCTGCATCTCTCGGCGAGATGGGCTTCAACATTTTGAACTTCTGCATCCAGGACTCTCCACGTCGTGCTCACTCTATCGCAGCACAGGGTGGTATCAATGCAGCTAAGAATTATCAGAATGATGGTGACTCTGTTTACCGTCTGTTCTACGATACTGTAAAGGGTGGTGACTACCGTGCTCGTGAGGCTAACGTTTACCGTTTGGCTGAGGTGAGCAACGATATCATCGACCAGTGCGTAGCTCAGGGCGTTCCTTTCGCTCGTGAGTACGGTGGTATGCTGGCTAACCGTTCTTTCGGTGGTGCTCAGGTATCTCGTACATTCTATGCTAAGGGTCAGACAGGTCAGCAGCTCCTCCTCGGTGCTTACTCTTCTTTGAGTCGCATGGTTGAGGCAGGTAAGGTTAAGCTCTTCACCCGTTACGAGATGGAGGATATTGTGATCGTTGACGGTCATGCTCGTGGTATCATCGCTAAGAATTTGATTACAGGTAAGTTGGAGCGTTTCTCTGCCAACGCCGTAGTTATCGCTACCGGTGGTTATGGTAACGCTTACTTCCTTTCTACAAACGCTATGGGTTGTAACTGTACAGCAGCTATCCAGTGCTACCGCAAGGGCGCTGACTTCGCTAACCCATCTTACGTTCAGATTCACCCTACATGTATCCCTGTTCACGGTACAAACCAGAGTAAGTTGACTTTGATGTCAGAGTCACTCCGTAACGATGGTCGTATCTGGGTTCCTAAGAAGATTGAGGATGCCAAGGCATTGCAGGCTGGTACAAAGAAGGGTTCTGATATTCCTGAGGAAGACCGCGACTACTACTTGGAGCGCCGTTACCCAGCATTCGGTAACCTGGTTCCTCGTGACGTGGCTTCTCGTGCAGCTAAGGAGCGTTGCGACAAGGGCTTCGGTGTCAACAACACAGGTCTTGCCGTATTCCTCGACTTCTCTGAGTCTATCAACCGTCTCGGTATCGACGTTATCCTGCAGCGTTATGGCAACCTCTTCGATATGTATGAGGAGATTACTGACGTTAACCCAGGTGAGTTGGCTAACGAGATTAACGGCGTGAAGTACTACAACCCAATGATGATCTTCCCTGCTATCCACTATACAATGGGTGGTATCTGGGTTGACTACGAGTTGATGACCACTATCCCTGGTCTCTTCGCTATTGGTGAGTGTAACTTCTCTGACCACGGTGCTAACCGTCTTGGTGCATCTGCTTTGATGCAGGGTTTGGCTGACGGTTACTTCGTATTGCCATACACTATCCAGAACTACTTGGCCGACCAGGCATTGTGGCCAAAGCTCTCTACCGATCTCCCAGAGTTCGCAGAGGCAGAGGCAGGTGTTCAGAAGGAAATCGACCGCCTGATGGGTATCCAGGGCAAGCGCTCTGTAGATTCAATCCACAAGGAGTTGGGTCACATCCTTTGGGAGCATGTAGGTATGGGTCGTACCAAGGAAGGTCTTGAGGAAGGCTTGAAGAAGATGAAGGCTCTCCGCGAGGAATTCAACAAGAACCTCTTCATCCCTGGCAAGAAGGAAGGCTTGAACGTAGAGTTGGATAAGGCTATCCACTTGCGTGACTTCATCTTGATGGGCGAGTTGATCGCTTACGATGCATTGCACCGCAATGAGAGCTGTGGTGGTCACTTCCGTGAGGAGTACCAGACAGAGGAAGGCGAGGCAAAGCGTGATGATGAGCACTTCTTCTACGTAGGTTGCTGGGAGTATCAGGGCAATGATACAACTGCTCCAGTGCTCAACAAGGAACCTCTCGAGTATGAGGCAATTAAGGTACAGACAAGAAATTACAAGAATTAAAAAGCGAACAAGACAATGGCAAGAAATATAAGTTTCACAGTTAAGTATTGGAAGCAGGACGGTCCTACAGCACAGGGTCACTTCGATACACATGAGATGAAGAACATCCCAGATGATACTTCATTCCTCGAGATGCTCGACATCTTGAACGAGGAGCTCATCGAGTCAGGTCAGGAGCCTTTCGTCTTCGACCACGACTGCCGCGAGGGTATCTGCGGTATGTGCTCTCTCTATATTAATGGTACACCTCACGGTAAGACTGAGCGTGGTGCTACAACATGTCAGCTCTACATGCGTCGTTTCAACGATGGCGATGTTATCACCGTTGAGCCTTGGCGTTCTGCTGGTTTCCCTATCATCAAGGACTGTATGGTAGACCGTTCAGCATTCGACAAGATCATCCAGGCAGGTGGTTACACCAGCATTCGTACAGGTCAGGCTCAGGATGCCAACGCTATCCTGATTCCTAAGGAGAATGCAGACGAGGCAATGGATTGCGCTACATGTATCGGTTGCGGTGCTTGTGTTGCTGCATGTAAGAATGGTTCTGCTATGCTCTTCGTCAGCTCAAAGGTTAGCCAGCTGGCACTTCTCCCACAGGGTCGTGTAGAGGCTGCTACCCGTGCTAAGAAGATGATTGCACGCATGGATGAGCTCGGATTCGGTAACTGTACAAACACTCGTGCTTGCGAGGCTGTTTGTCCTAAGAACGAGTCTATCGCTAACATCGCCCGCTTGAACCGTGAGTTCTTGAAGGCTAAGTTGGCTGACTAATCCATCGTTTCTTTTGAGACACCGGAATTTTCTCTCTGCATCTTTACGGATGCGAGAGAATTTTCCCAACAACTCTTCACTCTTCACCTTTTGGGTGTAAGTAGTTGAAGGATAGGAAGTTGGGTGGGTGAAGAGCGTTTTTTTACTCTTCACCCGCCCTTCACTTTTTTAGGCTGTTGACAGCTAAGCGGCTCTGCGTTTATACCTTTCCCAAAATCGTAAAAGGTGAAGAGTGGTGAAGAGTGGGTGAAGAGTGCCGAAAATCTCTTCACCTATGTAATGTGTTGTGATTCAGCTCTTTATGTTGAAAAGATGAAGAGTGAAGAGCTGATTGCGATATTCCTGCCAACCGTGCTTCTCTTGAAATAAGAGAAAGGATGTTTGGCAAACTGTTATACAGGAACAGCCGACTAGCCTCTGTTGCGCTAGTCGGCTGTTTGCCTTTTGCCAGTATGCTGTTTTTCTTCTGCCAGCCTTCTGTTTTTCCTAGTCAGTTGTTCTATCTCCGATAGTTATGTACTGAGCTTTCGCAAGTTTTGCCCCATACGCCCTGTAAGGGCAGAAGCTCCTAGCCCAGGGCATCGCCCTGGGTATAATGGCAATCAGCAAGGCGCCCTGTAAGGGCAAAAGCTTTGTATATTGCCCGGTATTTTAAAGCTTTTGCCCTTTACCTTTCCGCTACGCACCGGTGACCGTTGGTTCAGGGCGTGGGAGTTTACATGCGAAATTTGAGTAAATTATCAGATATTCTGAGAAATATTTTGTAATCTCATCAGAATATCGTAAATTTGCGGTTATTAAGAATAAGTAATGTAATGACGAATCACTCAACAGAAATAATGAACCAAGCAACGCTCGATTTTATCCGCCAGCATCAGGACGATGATGTTCGCCAGTTGGCTTTCCTCGGCAGCAAGTATCCCGAGGTAGATATGCCTTTCGCTCTCGACCAGATTCGCGGGCGAAAGATGGCTCGTGTGAAACTGCCCCGTTGGGCAAGCATCGATGGCATTATCTATCCCCCTCATATTTCGATGGAGCAATGTTCGTCAGAGCAAACGGCACTTTATAAGGCTGAACTCGCTGCCCGACTGCTCGGTTTGTCTCCTTCATCATCCGAAAACGGAGAAGAAAAGGAGAAGGAGAGCGAAAACGCCTCAAATCTCCATCTTTCTGAAATTTGCGAATTTGCGGGCAAAGGGGCAGTTGATTCAGAATTCGCCAAAAATGAAGCTACTTGCAAAAAGCAACAGATATTAACAGAATCAAAAGAGAATGTTAATGAAATAAAAGAAGAACCTTATGAAGGAGATTTTTCTGAAGAAACCGGGTTTGTTGACCTGACCGGTGGCTTCGGAGTAGACTTCTCTTACATCGCTTCCCGATTGGGCGTGAAGTCGATGTATGTGGAGCGTCAGGCTCATCTCTGTGAAGCAGCAAAGGAAAACTTTGGGCGGTTGGGTTTGATGAATGCCATCGTGAAGAATGGAGACGGAATAGAGTTTCTGCATTCTTTTGCTTCAAAGAAAGAGGCTGCTGCATCAGATTCTTTAGGCATAACTGAAGATCAGTCTCAGTCATTACTTAAGACCAACCTTGGTCTTAAGCTGATCTTCATCGATCCAGCCCGTAGAGACGATGCGGGCAACAAGGTAGTATCCTTGAAAGATTGTACGCCCGATGTAACTCTTTTGCAGGAAGAAATGCTTTCGAAGGCAGATTACGTTATCATCAAACTCTCTCCGATGCTTGACTGGCACCGTGCGGTAAGCGAATTAAGCTGCGTAAAAGAGGTTCATATCATCTCCGTGAATAATGAGTGCAAGGAACTCCTTTTAGTGCTTTCAGCGCTAAATATGGGCAGAAATCTCCGCATTTATTGTGTCAATGATGCCCAGTCCTTCGTCTGCGATGAGTTGGATATGGAGTCTTCTTCGGTGAAGATAGCCCTATCCACCCTTGAAGAGATGCAGTATCTTTACGAGCCGAATGCCTCTCTGATGAAAGCCGGCTGTTTCAGCGTCTTATCTGAGCGATATGGAGCCAGGATGCTTTCCAAGAACAGTCATCTTTTCGTGAGCCGTGAGCCTATCGCCGTCTTCCCCGGCAGAAGTTTCCGCATCATTGCCATCTCCTCCTTTAATAAAAAGGAGTTGAAGCGCCATCTGTCAGGAATTACCAAGGCGAACATCGCTACCCGCAACTTCCCTCTCTCCGTAGCAGAATTGCGCAAGCGATTGAAGTTGAAGGATGGTGGCGAAACCTATATCTTCGCCACCACATTGAGCGACGAAAGCCATGTGCTGGTAATAACGGAGAAAGCTTAGAAAACCTCGAAAATGTGTAAAATGTAAAGGTCTGAAAAGAAAAATATATCAGCAACAGCTTGATAGAGAAAAAATAGGTGAGGTGTGCTGCCACAGTGGCGTTTTATCTCTTTAATGAAAAAGTTCCAAGTGGGAGAAATGCCACTTGGAACTTGACGTATTATTTTCTTTTTTCCTTGAAGAACTTCTCGAAGAAGTCCATTTGCTTTTGATTTTGAACAGGACCCAAATGCAGTCCTTCCTTCATAATCATCACCGTTGGTTTACCTTCCTGGTAGGTAGTCCAGAAAGGAAGGCTATCCCCATTTGGATTGCCAGTCTTGGTAAAGTTGATCCAGTAGCGTGACATGATTTGCTCCATGTGCTGCTCCGTCTCGGTCATCTTTCCAGAGCCAAACTTATAGCCATAGATGAATGGCATCTCTGCCACATGGCTGGCTCCTCCCTTGCGGCTTTTCACGATGGTGTTCTCAGAGTCTTGGTCAAAGTAATACATATACACCTTGCCCTTGCCGGTCTTGCTCTGCAGGTTAGCCCAGGCATATGTTCCCCATGCAAAGGAGCCATCACGGAAAATGTCGGATTGAGCGAAGTAGGTTTCTTCCTCTGTCCTGGCAGGATAGAGACTGAGAACCTGGTCTGCCCAACTTCCATATATCTCATGGATTCTTTTCTCATAGTCACTTACACTGACAGGGCGGCTAAACATACTTCCTTCGTCGCTGTTGGTTCCTATGATGACATTTACATCATTGTAGCTTCCCTTTTCATAGAGCTTATACTGGTCATCGGTGATGGAGTAGCCGTCAACGTTCGGCCAAAAAGACTCAAAGGCGGTATTCTTCACGATGTCCATAGCCGGAACTTTTCTTAGCTGCTTCAAGTTCTTAGCCTTGAGTCTCTTTTGAAGGAGAAGTCCACCTGCTTCTGCCGCTTTGGTAGTGAGCATGGCTGTGTTACCATTTCTGCTTTCACCCACAGGCCAGAAGGAGCTACCACTTTCGCTGATGGCTCCTCGGAAGAGTCCCTTGGCAAGGGGAGAGGCGCATAGTATACTTACCGAGATACCACCGGCAGATTCTCCAGCAATGGTAATCTTGTCTGGGTCTCCACCGAAGGCAGCGATATTGTCGTGAATCCATTTTAAGGCCATCACTTGATCAAGGATGCCATAGTTACCAGATATGTTCTTGCCTGATTCCTTACTCAGCTCTGGATGTGCCATGAATCCCAAGACTCCCAAGCGGTATTCTATGCTGCAATAGATGATGCCTTCCTTGACAAAGCTTTCCTGAGTTCCACTGTAGGAGCCAGTAAGAAAGGCTCCTCCATGAATCATCACAAATACAGGGAGTTTGTCATTCTTACTCTTGGCTGGCGTTTCCACACTGAGGTATAGGCAGTCCTCGCTCATGCCCAGCTCTCCACCATTTTGGTTAGGGTCAATGGGCTGTGGTGGACGGTCTCCCCATTTATCTGCTTTGAATACTCCCTTCCAAGGCTTCTTGCTCACTGGGGCTTTCCATCTGAGGTTGCCCACTGGTGCTTCAGCGTATGGGATTCCCTTGTATAGGGCGAATCCTTCATGTTCCACACCTTCAATTTCCCCTTGCTCCACTGTTGTTCTTAGCAGTTGGGCGTTAGCTGCCGATAGGCAAAAGAGTGTCAGGGCAGCTGTCAGTAGATGTCTTTTCAATTTCATTTCTGGTTATTCCATTAATTCCGCAACACTATTATCAATTAAATATTTTAAGCGCCTGAGCAACAAAAAGTTACTCTGGATTTTGCTATGTCAGAATTTTCACTTATCTTAATGTTGCGAAAAGAAAACAAGCAAAACTCTGATATGACATGGCAAAGATACAAATTAAATCTGAGAAACTCACTCCTTTTGGAGGAATATTTTCGGGTCATGGAGCAATTTGACTCCATATTGTCTTCTGTAATCGACTCCACCCTCATAATTTCACTACTCATTGGATGAACCATCTTTCGCTTCATCCGACACTTCGCACTTCTCGCCAGTGTTGGAGAGAATAGATGATCGAGCTTTTTCTTATTGTGATTCCTTGGAGAATGTTAGTTTTCCGCCAGTGCTTAAAATTATCAGGTAAAGATATTCCGCCAAAACCACCACTAAATGGGTGATATAGGCTAGTTTGGGGGCTGTAATTAAATTTTAACCCCTAAAAAACTGCAAAAAAAGTAGCAATATTTGGTAATTTGCCAAAATATTGCTACTTTTGCATTTATAATATTGCAAACTAGTTTGAAAATCATGTCATTAATAGAAATTAAAAAGGTCGAAACAAAGAAGGACTTGAAGACGTTCATCGACTTCCATTACGACCTCTACGAAGGCAACGAATATGATGTGCCTAATCTTTTCAGCGACGACATGAATACTCTGAGCAAGGACAAGAACGCAGCGTTCGAGTTCTGCGAGGCAGAGTATTTTCTTGCCTATAAGGATGGCAAGTTGGCAGGTCGCGTCGCTGCCATTATCAATCATAAGGCAAACAATAAATGGGGCAGGAAGTCGGTCCGTTTCGGCTGGATTGATTTCATTGACGACCGCGAGGTTTCCAGGGCTCTTCTCGATGCTGTAGAGAAATACGGTAAGGAGAAGGGAATGGAAGATATTGTAGGTCCGCTGGGTTTTACCGATATGGATCCAGAAGGCATGCTTACCTGGGGCTTTGACCAGCTAGGCACCATGCCTACCATTTATAATTATTCATATTATCCGGAGCACATTGAGGCTTTGGAGGGTTTTACCGTAGATAATAAGTATGTAGAGTATAAACTGATGGTGCCAGATACCATCCCGGAGAAATATTCCAAGATAGCGGCGATGATAGAGAAAAGATACAATCTCCATGTCCGCAAACTTACCCGTAAGGATATTTATCAGGGCGGATACGGACAGAAGATTTTCGACCTCATCAATAATACATACAAGCATCTCTATGGTTATTCCGAACTTTCACAGAAACAGATAGACCAGTACATCAAGATGTATCTGTCTTTGCTCGACCTGAACTTTGTAACAGCGATAGAAGACTGGACTACCGAGGATCATAAGATGATAGGTATCGGTATTACGATGCCTTCCCTTTCCAGAGCCCTGCAGAAGTGTCATAGGGGCAGGCTGCTTCCTTTTGGCTGGTGGCATCTGCTGCGCGCCATCAAGTTCCATAAAACCAAGATTGTCGACCTTCTGCTCATCGGTATCCAGCCGGAGTACCGTGCTAAGGGTGCCAATGCGCTGCTCTTTGCCGACCTGATTCCTATTTATCAGAAGTATGGAATCGAGTGGGGAGAAACACAGGTGGAAATGGAAGATAATGCTGCCGTGCAGGGACAATGGGGCGTCTTGGATCCAGTCCTTCACAAGCGCCGCAACTGCTATATTAAGAGTATCAGGTAAATAGCAATTGTTGTGTTGGCAATTATCTGATAAACAGAATATTGCAACATCATTTGCTATGTTATAAGAAAATAAATAAGAATAACTAAGGAGGAAATCATGTCTGAAGATAAAAACTTAGGTAACAGCGAATTGAATGCCGCTGATGAGCTTACCAATGCCCCTCAGGAGCAGCAGCCGGTAGAATATACCGATGATAACATCCGCCACTTGAGCGATATGGAGCATGTGCGTACCCGTCCGGGTATGTACATTGGCCGTCTGGGAGATGGAAATCTGCCGGAAGATGGTATTTATGTGCTCTTGAAGGAGGTGGTAGACAACTCTATCGATGAATTCAAGATGGGCGCAGGTGCCCGTCTGGAAATCGATATCGAGGACAATCTGCGTGTCAGCGTGCGCGACTATGGCCGTGGTATTCCTCAGGGCAAGCTCGTTGAGGCTGTAAGTGTGCTGAATACCGGCGGTAAGTACGACAGCAAGGCGTTCAAGAAGAGCGTCGGTCTGAACGGTGTGGGTGTGAAGGCGGTCAATGCCCTCAGTTCCCACTTCGAAGTAAAGTCGTACCGCGACGGAAAGGTGCGCCATCTGAAGTTTGAGAAAGGTATTCTGAAGAGCGACACGATGGAAGATACTGAGGACGAGAACGGTACCTTTATCTTCTTCGAGCCGGATAATACACTCTTCAAGAACTATTCCTTCCACGATGATTTCGTGGAAACGATGCTCCGCAACTATACTTATCTGAACACCGGACTCACCATCATGCACAATGGCCGCCGCATTTTGAGCCGCCATGGTCTGCAGGATTTGCTGAGCGATAATATGACCAACGAAGGTCTCTACGACATCGTCCACATGAAGGGCGAGGACATCGAGATTGCCTTCACCCATACCAACCAGTATGGCGAGGAGTATTATTCCTTCGTCAACGGTCAGCACACCACCCAGGGAGGTACGCATCAGAGTGCCTTCAAGGAACATATTGCCAAGACTATCAAGGAGTTCTACGGCAAGTATGAGTATGCAGACATCCGAAACGGACTGGTGGCTGCCATTGCCATCAACGTAGAAGAACCGGTCTTCGAGAGTCAGACCAAGATTAAGCTCGGAAGTACTACGATGACGCCGAATGGTGGCGAAACCATCAATAAGTATGTGGGCGATTTCCTGAAGAAGGAAGTAGACAACTATCTCCATATCCATAAGGATGTAGCTGAGATTCTGGAGAATAAGATTAAGGAGAGCGAACGCGAGCGCAAGGCGATGGCGGGCGTTACCAAACTAGCCCGTGAGCGTGCCAAGAAGGCGAATCTCCACAACCGCAAGCTCCGCGACTGCCGCATCCATTTCAGCGACGCCAAGAACGAGCGCAAGGAGGAGAGTTCCATCTTCATCACCGAAGGCGATTCTGCCAGCGGAAGCATCACCAAGAGCCGCGATGTGAATACCCAGGCGGTGTTCTCTCTGCGTGGTAAACCGCTCAACAGCTTCGGTCTTACCAAGAAGGTGGTTTATGAGAACGAGGAGTTCAATCTGCTTCAGGCGGCTCTCGATATAGAGGACGGCTTGGATTCATTGCGTTACAACAAGGTGATTGTGGCAACCGATGCGGATGTCGACGGAATGCACATCCGCCTGCTCATCATCACCTTCTTCCTTCAGTTCTTCCCAGATCTCATCAAGAAGGGCCATGTCTACGTGCTTCAGACCCCATTGTTCCGAGTGCGCAACAAGCGGACCAAGATCAAGAACAAGCAGGCGGTGGCTGATGCGGATGCGAAACTGGGAAGCAAGGAGAAAAAGAGCGATTTCATCACGCATTACTGTTACAGCGATGAGGAGCGCCAGCAGGCGATTCGCGATTTGGGCCCTGATCCTGAAATCACCCGATTCAAAGGATTGGGAGAGATTTCGCCTGATGAATTCGCCCATTTCATCGGTCCTGACATGCGATTGGAGCAGGTTACGCTGCATAAAACCGATCAGGTGCAGAAGCTGCTGGAATATTATATGGGTAAGAACACGATGGAGCGCCAGAACTTCATCATTGAAAATCTGGTGATAGAAGAGGATATTCCGGAGGAAGACTCAGCACCGCTGGATTAAATGAAGTGAAGAGTGAAGAACGAAGAGTGAAGAATTCAAGTGCTTTCGGGGGGTAACCATTGAAAAAAGCGCTGTTAACTGTTAACCTGTTAACTCTTGAAGGATTTCTCTCTTTTATAAACTTTAAGTTTTAAGAAATGAAGAAATATCTATTTATAGCGTTGGTGGCATTCCTGGCAGTAACTTCTGCCAGTGCCCAGCTGCGTATCAAGATGGGCAAGAACAGCCCGATAGAGAAGTTGGGAAGGGCTGAAATCGCCATTACTAACCTTTATGTGGATAGTGTGGATGAGAATAAGCTCGTAGAGGACGCCATCCGAGGCATGCTCGAAAAGCTCGACCCTCATTCTTCTTACGCTACAGCCAAGGAAACCAAGGCGATGAACGAGCCGCTGAACGGCAGTTTTGATGGTATTGGCGTGCAGTTTAACATGGTAGATGATACGCTGCTCGTTATCCAGCCGGTTACGAACGGACCTTCTGAGAAGGTGGGAATCATTGCCGGCGACCGCATTGTGGCTGTAAACGATACTGCCATTTCGGGCGTCAAGATGAGCAAGGAGGAAATCATGAAGCGCCTTCGTGGTCCTAAGGGAACAACGGTGAACCTTACCATCGTGCGCCGTGGCATCAAGGATAAACTCATCTTCAAGGTAAAGCGCGATAAAATTCCGGTAACTACGATGGATGCGGCTTATATGATTCGTCCGGGCATCGGATACATCCGATTGGGAAGCTTCGGTCTTACCAGTCATAAAGAGGTAACAATAGCGATGGATTCGCTGAAAAAGAAGGGTATGAAGGACCTTATCTTCGACCTTGAGGATAATGGCGGAGGCTATCTTCAGGCTGCGGCTCAGATTGCCAACGAGTTCCTGCAGAAGGGCGATCTCATCGTTTATACCAGTGGTCGTGCTGCGCCTCGTCAGGAATATAAGGCGCAGGCTAACGGCAGATGGCGTAAGGGCAAGGTGGTGGTGCTCACCAATGAGTTTACCGCTTCTGCCGCCGAGATTGTTTCCGGAGCCATCCAGGATCAGGACCGTGGCGTAGTGGTTGGTCGCAGAACCTTCGGCAAGGGATTGGTGCAGCGTCCGCTGACCTTCGATGATGGCAGCGAGATTCGTCTCACCATCGCCCATTACTATACGCCTAGCGGCAGATGCATCCAGAAGCCATATAAGAAAGGTGACAGATTGGATTATGCGATGGATCTGGACAAGCGTTACAAGCATGGCGAGTTCACCAATCAGGACAGCATCCATCTTTCAGACAGTCTGAAATATTACACCTTGCGCAAGCATCGTGTAGTTTATGGTGGTGGTGGAATCATGCCAGATTATTTCGTTCCGCTGGATACAACCAAGTACACCAAGATGCACCGTCAGTTGGCAGCCAAGAGTATCGTCATCAACCACAGTCTGAAGTTCATCGATGCGCATCGCAAGGAACTCAAGAGCCAGTATAAGGATTTCGATAAGTTCCTCGCCACCTACGAGGTTCCTTCTTCGCTGATAGATGGCATTATCGCCGAGGGTAAGAAGGAGAAGATAGAGCCGAAGGATGAGGCTGAATTAATTCAGACGAAGAAATACCTCGCCCTGCAGCTGAAAGCCCTTGTAGCAAGAGATATCTGGGATATGAGCCAATACTTCCAGGTGTGGAACGAGACAAATGAAATTGTGCAGCGAGCCTTGGAGTTGCTTATTACGGGAAAATAAACTGTTAACTGTTGACGCTGTTAACAAGAAATAAAAGAGGGTGTCAAAAACAGTATGGCGCACCCTCTTTTATTTCTTGTAGACCTTTTGATAATTATTAGCAACTCTAGGTTATAGTTAAGTATGTTAAATATCGTTATATTTATGGTGTTAAGCTTCTTTTTGGTGTTTTTTTTATTATATTTGCACAATATTTGGGATGGTTTTATTTACAGATAAAGCAGTACGTTTGTGATAGCATCATTCCATTCGTAAATAGTATTTAAGTAAAAAATTAGTATTGCATTTTTTTATGAATGAAATGAAAAAAATAGTATTTCTATTAGCATTTACGCTACTTTTGTTTTGTGGTTGCAAGCAAGATGTTGATTTTGGGACTGATAGTGTGTCTAATGAAGAAATTTTCTCAAATTTTGAGGACTCTTTAGTTGTGGCATCATCTCCTTATTCTGCATTTTATAACGAGATGAGGAAGAGTTTGAAAACTCGCTCATCTTACTCTTCAACAGGAGAAGTTGGCATAAAAGATATTTTAGGCTTTCCTGTAAATATTCAGGTTGTTCAGAATATCTATAATAAAAAGTTTTTGCAATATAATGGATTGCACAAAGCTATTACTTTAAGTAACTTTTCTTCGAATACGGAAGATAATCTATTTGTTTTGCACGAAGACCCTCTTACAGATGAGGTCTACATAACTCCATATAAACTTTCTGATAATAAATATTATCTAGGTGCTGCAACTCAAAAAGGTTCTAGTGTCTGGTCTTTATATGCTTTAAGCGGAGAACCGACAAATGGGGGCTATTGGGAAATCTCTAAAGGGCAGACAGAATACTCTTTTGTCTTAAAAAATACACAAGTTCTAGAACAAGGTCCTGGAGGATGGAGCGATATCTATAGTTTGGCCTTGGCTGTGGAGGATAATCAATTAAAATTTCAGAAATATGCAAGTAAAGGCAATCAAGAGTTTATAATTACTCCGAATGATGAATTTGAAGTGAAGAGTTTGAAGGTTGATAATGCTGCTAGTCGTTTTCTAGACAGTCCAGACTTTGTAATAGAAGAAATTTATACAAATAATTCTAGTTTGGCGCAAGAACTCACAACTAATGTTAGTAAGAAAGCGACTAATGTTTCCAATTTTTCAAGAAGTACAAGTATAAATACCAAAGTCTCTCATGATGTCAAGGTTGGTGTCGGAATAGTTAGTGGTTCTGCTCATGTGGAGATTGGAAAGAATAGTACATGGAATTATGGAGAAAGCGAGAGTATAGAAGATAGTAGGAATTATGATTTCCCTATAAAAGTTGCACCTAAAACAAGAATCCGTGTAACTATTTCTGTAGGGCAAAAAACATGTGAGTTGAAATATACTGCTGTACTTAAAGGGAAAAATACGGGAGTGACTTTAACTGAGCAAGGTATCTGGAATAACGTATCATGTACAAATATACTGGTAGACGTGCAAGAGGAAGATTTGTCTGGCAATGTGTTAAAATCAAAGAAATTTGAAGGAATACCATCTACTAGAGTAACATTTGACTAGATATATGAAAAATAGATATAATTGTTGTATAATGAGCATGCTTGCAATGTTTTCTTTGCAAGCATGTTTGATTTCTTGTAAGGATAATGGGACAGAGGGCAATCTGGATACTACGATGCTTGTTATGTCTTCTGATGGAGGAAAACGGTCTTTTCCAGTGTCAAGTGATGCTCATATCTCTTATATACAAGATAAGAAAACTCTTGTTTATAAGGAATGTGAAAATAATGATTCTGTTTCGCTTGAAACCGTAGGTTATAATTACTTAAAAGCCTATATTAGTAGACAACGTTTATTTGTAGAGATTGGTAAAAATCGTGAGCTGCAAGAGCAACATTTTATAGTTTCTTATAGAGATTTCGATGAAGAGAACAAACTTGATATAACTTTGGATAAGGCTGATTCCTGTGTGATTGATACTGTGAAATACATGGAAAAACTTAGTGCAAGTCCTTGTTTTGAAAAGCAAGATATTAAGATACATTCAGAAGAAGGCAAGAGCCAAGTAACAGTGTATCCTTTGTCTGACGCTTATGCTCTGTTAGCTTTCGATAAAGCACATGAGATAGAGAAACTATTGCCTTTGGGAGTGAATTCAAAAATCAATGTCCCGATGATAAATGGACTTAAGGATGAAAAAAAAATATTTGGTTCGTCTGTTAGAATTCCAATAACAGAAGAGTTTTGGAAAAGTTGTTCATTTGAGGTTCCTTCCTCTGGAGACGCAATCTCGGATAATGTGTCCATCTATGTTGGATATATCGAAGAGAAGATAAATACCGAAGTCGTTGTCCGGAATTTCACACAAAACACCCATCTGTATGTCAAAGGAATAGCAACATTACGTTATCCTACGGGAACTTGTAAACTAGAGAAATGAGAATTTAGGGAGTTCTCTTTTCTCTAGTTGTAGCTTCTTTTGGATAGTAATTATCTGGCATTGTGCATGCGATCCCATTTCAGATAGATTCCGGCAAGGATGGTGCCCGAAATGCTGTGCCAGGCGCAGCTGATGGCGCAAGGCAATACGGCGAGAGGCTGGGCTGCGAAGAAGTTGCCCGCAAGTACCGTGGCAAGACCGGCGTTCTGCATTCCTACCTCAATACTGATGGTACGCTTCTTGGCAGTATTGAATCCGGCACATTTGCCGGCAAGCCAACCCAGAAGATAACCCAGCGTGTTGTGGCAGAAAACCACGGCGAAAGTCCAGAGGAAGAGCGATAAGCCGCGGGCTACGAGGTCATCATGAACCGTAGAAATCACACCGCCTACGATGATTGCCAGACACGTAACGCTGATGCCCGGCATCAGACTCTGGATGGTAGGGAAGCAGTCTTTCTTGCCGTAAATATAGTTGAGGGCGCAGCCGATGGCTACAGGAATAATCGTTACGATGAGGATGTTGATGAACATTCCCACAGCATCTACATGGATAATCTCGCCTGCCGTAATCTTCATCAGCAGCGGAGTCATTACTGGTGCAAGAATGGTAGAGGCGCAGGTCATTCCTACGGAGAAAGCTACGTCGCCATGACACAGATAACTCATGATGTTGCTCGAAACGCCGCCCGGACAGCAACCTACCAGCAGGATTCCGAGTGCCAGGGCTGGGTCAAGATGCCACACATAAACCAGGGTATAAGCCACACCAGGCATGATGATAAACTGGGCACAGGCTCCGATGAAGACATCCAGCGGGCGCTGAGCCAGAATCTTGAAGTCGTTGGTGGTCAAGGTCAGACCCATTGTGAGCATGATGATGCCGAGAATGACGGTTTGAGTAGTTCCGCGCACCCAGTCGAAGGTATGTGGGAAGAAGAATGTGAACACTGCAACACCTATCACGAAGATAGATGTGTAATTGGCCAGCAGCTTGCTGAGCCCTTGAAATAACTTAAGCATAATTCTATTTCTTTTAAAATCCTGATATTTCTCTCTTATTTATTTCTTTCCTCGCTTTCAATATCGAGTGCAAAAGTACGTCTTTTCTATCGGATAAACAAATTATTCTGCAAGAAAATGATAAATTATAACATTTTTATAGGGTAGCGCTTGCAAATCTGCACGAATCTTTTGGGATTGTGCAAAATCATGGGCAAAATAATTCGGCTTTTCTTCTTTAATTCCGCAACAAATGTGTAACTTTGCACCCATATTATCGATAATAGTCATAGAATGAACGAAGATTTTGATATAAGACAAGAAATGGTTTCGCCTGCCGAAAAGGAATTCGAGAAGGCGCTGCGCCCACTGAAGTTTTCTGATTTCAGTGGACAGAATGGCGTGGTAGAAAATCTCGAGGTCTTTGTTGAGGCTGCCAAATATCGTGGCGAACCGCTCGACCATACGCTCCTCCATGGTCCGCCGGGATTGGGTAAGACCACGCTGAGCAATATCATCGCCAACGAACTGGGCGTAGGATTCAAGATTACATCGGGTCCTGTGCTTGATAAGCCGGGCGATCTGGCAGGAATCCTTACCTCGCTGGAGCCCAACGATGTGCTCTTTATCGATGAAATCCACCGACTTTCGCCTGTGGTAGAGGAGTATCTCTATTCGGCGATGGAGGATTACCGCATCGACATCATGATAGACAAGGGTCCTTCGGCTCGCAGCATCCAGATAGACTTGAATCCGTTTACCCTCGTGGGAGCAACAACGAGAAGCGGTCTGCTTACAGCTCCTCTGCGTGCCCGTTTCGGAATCAATCTGCATCTGGAATATTACGACCCGGCTACGCTTCAGAAGATTATCAAGCGAAGTGCGATGCTCCTGAAGGTGCCGATAGAGGATGAGGCGGCAGTGGAAATCTCCCGCCGTTCGCGCGGAACTCCTCGTATCGCCAACTCTCTGCTCAGAAGAGTGCGTGATTTCGCCCAGGTAAAGGGCAACGGAACCATCACTTACGATATTGCCCAGATGGCGCTCAAGGCGCTCAACATCGACCAGTATGGCTTGGATGAGATTGATAATAAGATTCTCACCACCATCATCGACAAGTTCCGTGGCGGTCCGGTAGGCGTAAGCACCATTGCCACGGCAATAGGCGAGGATGGCGGCACCGTAGAGGAGGTTTACGAGCCGTTTCTCATCATGGAGGGTTTCATCAAGCGCACGCCGCGAGGAAGAATGGCAACGCCGCTTGCCTACGAGCATCTCGGCAGAAATCCGTATACAAGCAATATTATGCAGGGAGACTTGTTTGAGTAATGTTAAATGTTGAATGTTGAATTAGGGCTAGCGCCGTAAAAGGATAAACATTTATGAAGATTGGGATTTTTACGGGTACATTCGACCCATTTACGATAGGACATCAGAACATTGCCGAGCGTGCCTTGCCGATGTTCGACAAGCTCGTGATTGCAGTGGCGGTGAGCAAGCTGAAGCACGCCAGCGAGGAAATCTCGAAGCGTGTGGAGGATATCAAGGCTGTTTTCCCGAAGGAATGTTCGGAACTGGTGGATGCGGAGGATGCATCTAAGGGTTATCGCCTGGAGGTGGTTTCTTACGATGATCTCACCATCGATTTGGCGCATCGCCTGGGAGCCAGGTTCCTGGTTCGCGGCGTCCGTTCTGCCAAGGATTTCGAGTACGAAAGGGAGCAGGCTGACATCAATAAGCAGTTGGGCGGCGTAGAAACCATCCTGCTGTTTTCAGACCCAAGATACAGCAGCATCAGCTCAACGCTGGTTAGGGAATTGAGGTTCTTCGGAAGAGAAGTAGATGAATTTTTACCAAAAATAAAATAAAAATAGGAGGAAGAAGCGTATGATAACATACAATGTAGATGGCGTGAAAATGCCAAAGATCAAGAAGCGTGATACGAGTGCCTGGATTCGTAAGGTAGCTGCCTCTCATGGCCGCAAGGTGGGTGAGATTGGCTATATGTTTGTGGATGACGAGAAGATTCTCGAAGTGAACAACGAGTATCTGGGTCATGATTACTATACCGATGTCATCACCTTTGATTACGATGAGGATGATGTGATTAACGGCGACATCGTGATTTCGCTGGATACGGTCCGCACCAATGCCGAGCAGTTTGGCAAGACCTACGATGATGAGCTTCACCGCGTCATCATCCACGGCATCCTGCACCTCTGCGGAATCAACGACAAGGGTCCGGGAGAGCGTGAAATCATGGAGGAGAACGAGAATAAGGCACTCGCCCTGCTCGAAGGTGCTTCGATATTGAAGAAGTAAAGCCATTCTCTATAATTTGAGGAAGCTAGGTTTCTTCAATTTCAGGTAGAAGTATAGAAAAAACAACTGTTAACTGTTAACCTGTTAACTTTGTTACAGGTTGGCAGTTGACATAATGATAGGAGATAAGATAATGGCAACAGCAATCAAAGCAATACCAACATTGCATGGTAAAGAAGCAAAAGAGTTCTTGCGCCATGCAGAAGAGGCCGAGCGCAACTTTAAGGGATTCAAAGATATCGAAGAACATCCCTTTTGTGTAATGGCTCGCAGCATTTTGGAAAAGGCAGGTATGAGATAAGAAAGGAGGCATTTATGTTTCTGAGTTCACAATGCTTTTTTAGTGAATTGACAGATGACTTATTATCCACCTGTCAACCATTCTCGTGTGGCAATGAAGATCTGGATGATTTCTTCACGAATGATGCCACACGCTATGCTTATTATTTGATGGGGAAATCATATTGTTTTCGAAAGAATGATGACCCCACCAAAATCGTTTGTGCCTTTACGGTTTCTAATGATAGCATTCGTATTTATGATTTGCCAAGAAGCCGTAAGGATTATATGAAAAGTCTTACGCATCATGAAAAGCCTCTGCGTAGATACCCTGGTATTCTTATCGGTCGTTTGGGCGTAAACAAGGATTTTTGTGGAAAGGGAATAGGCAGTGAAGTCATTGATTTCATCAAGGGTTGGTTTATGTCTCATGACAACAAGTCTGGCTGTCGCTTTGTGATAGTAGATGCAATCAATGCTCCCGAAGTAATCTCTTTCTATCAAAAAAACGGTTTTCAACCTCTGTTTACCTCTGAAGAGCAGGAGTTCTTGTATACAGGAGGAAAGAAGGGGCAGCCAATCAAAATGGCAACCAGATTGATGTACTTTGACTTGCTGTGGATGAGACAATAGTAATTTGATAATTATTTTTGATTATGTTTAGATTTAAAGTTATACTTCTTTTATCATTAATTTTAAGTGTTTGCCCAATTATGAGTCATGCGCAATTAAAAAAGTCTGGTTCAATAGAGAGGGTAAAGGGGTTTACAAATGGTTCCGTCAGTTTGATGAAGTCTACAACAGAGAAAGGGGATGTGTATTCTCTAACGTTACGTAATAATTCAAAATTTCATGATGATGTGAATTTGTTGTTGGGAGATAAGGAAACTGCTGTAAAAAATCTAAAAGACTTTTCTGAAACTTTAAAAACAGCAAAGTCTGGTGAACATTTTGATTTCGAAGTGATGGGACTGACATATACTTTCTTTTATGGTAGCACATTAGGGCAAAAATGTTTTAAGATATGGGCGCCTAATAGTGTAAGTTCTGATTATGGTAGGTTGTTTAAGGCAACAATAGATGATATTATCAAATATTTTTCAAATAATGGGGAATAAAGAGTGGATTGCTTTTGCAAATGAGAAAAAATGTAATCACGCAAAGAGCTTGATAAAGAGTGGATTTATAAGTTGGGTAAATACAGCTAATTTTGAAGTAGGAGATATAGTATATTTGTTTATGTCAAATACTAGAAACGTTAGATTTAAAACTCAAGTTGTTGCCGATAATTGCAAGCGTGAGGATTCAGAATATTGGCTCGAGCAAGCTCCTGCGGATATTACTTTTAGATTAAAGTTGGTTGCAGAATATTCTGGAGACCAATTGAATGAAAGTGTTTTGATTAAGCATGGTTTTAAGGGTGGTAGATCACTTCAAACTCCAAGCTATAAGAATGAAAATTTGATGGATTATATAAAGTCAATCTTTTAAAAGTAAAAGGGAGAAACTAACAGGTGTCTGTTGGATTCTCCCTTTTTGTTTCTTATTCTATCGCCTTGATTCTCTCCCTACATTCTTTCAGAATCCCAGTTAGTTCCTCCACGGTCGTGGCTCTCAGCATGGCGATTCTCGTCTGACGAAAATCGGGAATGCCTTTGAAGATAGGGGAGGCGGCAAGGTGGCGACGGGTGTGGAGAATGCCTCTGTACTCGTCGATGCGCTCCACGTTGATGCGAAGCTGCTCCTCCAGGAGGTCAATTTTCTCATCTACGGTTAATGGGGCAGCGCCCGTATTATCCAGGTAATCACGTATTTCCTTGAAAATCCATGGTCTGCCGAAGGTGGCGCGGCCAATCATCACCGCATCTACGCCGTATCTTTCGAAGGCAAGCTTGGCTTCTTCCGGGGTCGTAATGTCGCCGTTGCCGATGATAGGAATATGGATGCGGGGATTGTTCTTCACCTCTCCGATGAGGCTCCAGTCGGCTTCTCCGGTGTACATCTGGCTACGGGTTCTGCCGTGGATGGTGAGCGCTTGGATTCCGCAATCCTGTAGTTGCTCGGCAAGGTCGGTGATGATGAGGTTCTCGCAATCCCATCCCAATCGGGTTTTCACGGTTACCGGCACGTTTACCGCCTTTACCACTTCTCTTGTAATATCCAGCATCAATGGGATATTGCGGAGCATTCCGGCTCCTGCACCCTTTCCGGCAACCTTCTTCACCGGGCAACCGAAGTTAATATCAATCACATCCGGCTTCGCCTGTTCTACGATTTTGGCAGCTTCCACCATATCCTCTGTGGTTCTGCCGTAAATCTGAATGCCCACAGGGCGCTCTTCATCGCTTATCGTAAGCTTGCTGACGGTACTTTTGATGCTTCTCACCAAGGCTTCCGCCGATACGAACTCAGTATAAACCATGGCGGCTCCGAATCGCTTGCAGAGCATGCGAAAACCAATATCTGTTACGTCTTCCATCGGAGCGAGGAAGAGGGGCTGTGGCCCAAATTCTATATTACCTATTTTCATGAGTTTCGAGTGAAATCTTCTTATTCCTATGATGTATATCTTCTTTTTTGCGGCTGCAAAGTTACTGCTTTTTTCTGAAAATAAAGAAAATACTACTTCAAAAGATGATACATTCCTCCTGCAAAGGTCTTGATGACTCCCTTCATCTCCAATGTGAAGAGGAGGGAAGTGAGGCGAGAAATGTCGATATTCGTCTTTACGGAGATGAGATTCACTTGCAGGTCGTTGGTCTTGGAGAGGACTTCTACGATGAGTTGCTCCTCGGACGATAATTCGGGGAAGAGGCTGCGCTCGATGCCTTGCTGCTTGGCTCGCATCAGGGTGGCGTCATCCTGCCAGCGCATGTCCTTCACAAAGTCCTCGGCACTGGTGATGAGCGTGGCGCCGTTGTTGCGTATCAGATTGTTGCAGCCTTCGCTGTAGTGGTCGCCTATCCTGCCCGGGAAGGTGAAGACGTCCCTACCGTAGGATTGCGAAATATCGCAGGTGATGAGGCCGCCGCCGTGAGCTGCGCTCTCTATCAGGATGCAGGCATCCGACATTCCCGCTACGATGCGGTTGCGGCGCACGAAGTTTATCTTATCAGCGTTTGTACGGGTAAGGAATTCGGTGAGCAGTCCGCCCTGTTCTATCATTCTTGCCGCCGTTTCCCGGTGCTGACGGGGGTAGAGGTCATCCAGACCATGAGCCAGCACGCCTATGGTTTCGTAGCCGCTGGCGAGTGCCTGGCGGTGCGCCACGATATCCACTCCGTAGGCAAGTCCGCTTATGATGAGCACGTTGGGCGAGAGCTGCTTCAGGTCGGTGATGAAGCGGCGGATGAGGTCCTCGCCGTAAGGCGTGCAGTGGCGGGTTCCTACGATGTTGATGACGCGCTGCTGGTTGAGGTTGGCGTTACCTTTATAGAAGAGGATGAGGGGTGCGTCATCGCAATCCTTGAGGCGTTGCGGATAGCGGTCGTCGTTCATCGGAATGGGTTCTATTCCGTAGCGTATGTCGTACTCCAGTTCTTCCTCAGCGCGTTTTCGGGCTTCTTCGCAGTTCTGGATAGCGCTCACGAGTTTATCCGAGGCATCGGGGAGGATGTCTCTGAGGTTGTTCTTATGCTCCAGAATGAGCGTGGCGGAGCCTACCTTTCTGTATAGCTCCAGCATTCCTGCCAGACTGAAGTAATTGAGCCTTGTTAAAAGTATAGTATTTAATATTTCCTGTTGGTCACCCATAATCTTAAAAATAATAATTAATAAATGAAAAAAGAATAAAGCAGCAAGCAGCAGTCAGCAAGCAGCAGCAAGCATAGCTCCCTCTTGCCCCCGTTCCGAGCGATTCCAGCGCTCGTCCCCCTTTATCTCTTCAAGTATTCATACCCTATCCTGCACCTCAGGCATTCCTTCCTGTCGCAGTATTCCTTCTTCAGCTGTATGAGCGCCTGGCTATCCCCGGCGTTCTCTACCGGCAGGCCGCATTCCTTCCACATCCTTACTATGTGGTTATTCTCGGCCTTCAGTTCCTCCAGGAAGTCGAAGGCGCGGTCGCAGTATTTCTCCTCGCCCCGGTGCCTTCCATAGGCAAAGAGGATGGGAACCACGGTGTTGATGATGAGCAGATTGAGCGAGAAAGGGGAGAGGTGCTTCTCGTTACGGATGCTCGTGCTGCCGAAGGTATAATGGGTTTCCCAATACTCCGTAACGCTGGTTGAGAGCACCTGCTTCGCCTCCTTCACCGTGCTTGCCTCGAGCAGCTGGCTCAGTCCCGCACGGCGGTTATAATAAAGATTGGCTAACTGCGAGATGCGGATGTGAGGGAAGTTCTGCGGACGCAGGCGCAGGAAGCGCCACTGCTTGTAATCCATCGGCTGCAGCGAGAATTTATGCGAGAGATAGAGATATTCGTTCCTCAATCGGGAGAAATACCCGTCGTTCAGCGCGTCTTTCTGATATCTTTCGGGAATGGTGTTCAGCTCCAGCAGTCCGGCTTGCCCCAGGAAGATGGCTTCTATCTGGAAGAGGTCGTCGCGGTGATGGTCTACGGCCCTCAGCGGCAGATGGTAAGCCCACTGCTCGAAGGCGTCGCCGTTGATTCCGAACCCGTAGTTGCGCGCCAGGGTCACGAAGTAGGCGTTCTCCCAATCGCCGTTACATTGCTTCACGCGCGCCTCTATCGCATCGGTTTTCTGCGATAAGCGCTCGGTTTGCAGGGCGCTCATCCAACTGTGCACGGTGAGGCGGGTGAGCGATGGGATAATCTGGTAGCAGGGAGGATACTGGTCGATGCTCAGCAGCTCCTGATAATGTTTCGATACGTTTTCGGGAATGTCGAGCTGCAACTGCACGAGGGGCTCGCCTTTCGAGTTCTTTGCCTCTACATCGATGGTTCCGCAAACGTGCAGGATGACGTTGTCGTAGCGTTCATCCTTGTCATGTCCGTGCACATACCAGTCGCTTGCCTTGTCATGAATCTCCACGTTTCCCACCCATAGGGTTCCGTTGAGTTTGATTTTGGCATTGAAGAAATCGGGCCCTGCATTGCGGTTGTGCAGTCCGGGGTCAATTACTTCCACAGCCTGGTGCCAGGTGGTGGTGAGTGGAGAGAGTGGGAAGAGCTTGTGCTTCCACACATAATGAAGAAGTTGCTCCATAATTGTTCGGCTTTATTAGGGTTATAAGATTGCCTCTTTCGGAACGCAAGTTCTTCGCTCGTGTGCGGAAGGGGTATTGAAAAATCAGCTGTTAACTGTTAACCTGTTAACTCTGAGGAGAGAAGTATTTCTCGAATGCCTTGTCGTAGTCCTCGCTGTTGCCCAGCTTTCCGTTGATGAGGCAGACGAGTTCTACGGTTGCCTTGAGGCAGAGTTTCTCGTCCTTGGCACGGAAGATGTCCTGATGGAAAACATATCTCACGCCCTGCTTCTCCAGCCACAGACGCGAGAAGAATTCATCATCGCATTGCAGCGGAACCTTATATTGCAGGTTCATTCTCGCCACCACTGCATCCACGCCTTTGTTGTGCATTTCGGCAAAGCTGAGGCCGCATTCCTTCAGAAAGAGATGGCGGGCATGTTCCATGTAGTGCAGATAGTTGGCATTGTTCACGATGCCCTCAATATCGCACTCATAATCCCTTACTTCCATCTTCGTCTCAAAAATATATCTGCTCATAATTTTCTCTTTTTTAGTTACTAAATGAGGCTAAAAGCCTTAAATCACTGCAAAAATAACCAAAATTTTCTATTTATTATTATAATAACAAGGATTTTTCAAGGTTTTTCGAAGAAAAATGTGTATTTTTGCATAAAAAAAGCTGCACTCGGCAATTTGAAAGCAAGCTTTCATTGCGCTCATTTGCATTTTTTTTTGCCGAATAGAACAAAAAGTAAGAACAAATAAAAAATAGATAAAGATGAAAATTGCTTTGATCGGCTACGGAAAGATGGGACACATGATCGAGGAGATCGCCCTGCAGCGTGGCCACGAAATCGTTTGTAAGATTGACGTGAATAACCCTCAAGACATCGACAGCCCGGAGTTCTGCTCTGCCGATGTTGCCATTGAGTTTACCAACCCTACTGCCGCTTACGGCAACTATCTGAAAGCTTTCTCTCACAACGTGAAGGTGGTTTCAGGTTCTACAGGTTGGATGAAAGACCATAAGGAAGACGTAGAGAAACTCTGCGCCGACGGTAAGCAGACCCTCTTCTGGGCCTCTAACTTCAGCATCGGTGTGGCTATCTTCTCTGCCGTAAACCGCTATCTGGCTAAAATCATGAATGGTTTCCCACAGTACTCAGTATGCATGCAGGAAACCCACCACGTTCATAAGCTCGATGCGCCATCAGGCACAGCCATCACCCTTGCCGAGGAAATCATCGACAACATCGACAGAAAGAAGGATTGGAAGCGTGGCGTAACCTACTGGACTGAGGATGGCCATCACGATGAGGGCGATGCAAACATTACTGATGAAGACCTGGTGATCAACTGCGTGCGCGATGGCGAGGTTCCGGGAATCCACGCCGTAATGTACGACAGCGATGCTGATATGATTACCATCGAGCACAGCGCCCATTCACGCAAGGGTTTCGCCCTGGGAGCCGTTCTCGCAGCTGAGTTCACAGCCAACCATTCCGGCTTGCTCACTACATCAGATTTATTTAAGTTCTAAGCAGAAGTTATGATAGACAAGCAGAAACAAAAACTCAATATGAAGGTACAGTGGGCGAAGTTCGCAGTGGTTCTCGCCCTCTATCTCCTCTTTTTGGTTTGGGTAGAAAGCTGGCTGGGACTCATTGTGGTTCCGTTCATCTTCGATGTTTACATCACCAAGAAGATTCACTGGCAGTGGTGGAAGGATGAGGAAGGTCCTATCCGTTTCATCATGAGCTGGGTTGATGCGCTCGTGTTCGCTCTCGTAGCGGTTTATTTCATCAACCTCTTCTTCTTCCAGAACTATGTGATTCCGTCTTCCTCTCTCGAGAAGAGTCTCCTCACGGGCGATTATCTCTTCGTGAGCAAGGTAAGCTACGGTCCTCGCATCCCTGAAACTCCGCTCACCATGCCGCTCACCCAGCACACCATGCCGCTGGTCAACGTGAAGAGCTACATAGAGTGGCCTCACTGGGATTACCGCCGCGTAAAGGGTTTGGGCAACGTGAAGCTCAACGACATCGTGGTGTTCAATTATCCTGCAGGCGATACGCTCGTCAATGAGGAGCGCTATCAGGCGAATGATTACTATCAGATGGTTTACAGCATCGGCGACCAGCTGATGCAGCAGAACGGACAGGAAAAGGATGTGCGCGCGATGAACCCATTGCAGCAGCGCCATTATTTTGAGCAGGTTTATGCTACAGGCCGCAACTACATCAGCAGTATGCCGGGCGAATATGGCGACATCATCAGCCGTCCTACCGACCGCCGCGAGAACTATGTAAAGCGCTGCGTGGGCTTGCCTGGTCAGACCCTGCAGATCAAGAACCGCATCGTTTATCTGAACGGAAAGGCAAACAAGGAGCCTGATAACGTGCAGTATACTTATAAGATGAAGCTCAAGGGCGAGTTCCCTATCGACCTTGCCGATGAGCTGGGAATCACCAACGAAGACCTGCTGATGTATAATCAGAGTGGCGTGATTCCGCTCACCAAGAAGGCTTATCTGGCGCTGAAGGCGAACAGAAACCTCGTAGAGAGCATCTCTATCAATACGGATGCAACCTATGGCGACCTCTATCCGCTCAACGCCTATACCGGCTGGACAAGAGATAATTACGGCCCGGTTTGGATTCCGAAGAAGGGCGAGAGCATCGCTCTTACGCTGAAGAACCTGCCTGTATACGAGCGCTGCATCAAGGTTTACGAGGGCAACGACCTGAAGGTAGACAACGCCGGCCGCATCTTCATCAACGGCAAGCAGGCGAAGAGCTACACCTTCAAGCTCGACTATTACTGGATGATGGGCGACAACCGCCACAACTCAGCCGACAGCCGCTACTGGGGTTTCGTGCCTGAGGATCACATCGTGGGCAAGCCTATCTTCATCTGGTGGAGCCACAGCCCAGATCATCCGGGCTTCTCGGGCATTCGTTGGAATCGCCTCTTCACTTTCGTAGACAATATTAAGTAAGAAAAAGAAATAAGAATTGAAGACTGCCGTCAAATTCCTAATAGCATTGGTGTTGTCGCTGCTCCTGGCTTGGGCAGTGCGCACCTATGTTTTCACTATCTTCTCGGTGCCTCAGGGCGGGCTTCCGCCCCAGCTGAAGGCAGGCAACCGGGTGATAGTGAACAGGATTGACTGCGAAAATTTCGGGCGTGGTGATGTGGTTGTATTCACCGATACGGTGGTTTACCAGCCCAAGAACCAGCGCCGCAAGCGTGTCTTCGAGTCTCATTTCATAGGCAGGATAGAGAAGCTTCCGGGCGATACGCTGCGCATCGACACCGTGCAGTTCGTCATCCCAACCGTATGCTGCAAGCGCTGCGGCTGCAAGGATTGCCGCTTCTATCTCTTGAAGACGCCAACCGGCCAGCAGCTCGTCCACAAGCACCAGATGATAGGCAAAGCCCATAAGCTGTTCTAGCTCCCTCGCGCTGCCGCTCCTCGCTCTCTCGTGCTCCTCGCCGCTGCTTAGAGCCCCGCCGGAAGCTTGTCCCCCGTCTGCCCCCGTTCCGAGCGATTCCATCGCTCGTCCCCCTCTTCATCATTAACCCTTCATAACAAAGCAGAAATTGAAAGCCCTTCTTTCCTCCACATATTTCGGCCCCATCCAGTGGTACCAGAAGCTGAACCGCTACGATGAATGCCTGATAGAGCGCCACGAGAGCTTTATCAAGCAAACCTATCGTAACCGTATGCTCATCCCTACCACCAACGGCCCCCTCTCGCTCACCATCCCCACCAATCACGACATCTCTCTGTCGATGAAGGACATCCGCATTTCCGACCACGCCAACTGGCGCCACGTGCATTGGAATGCGCTCCTTTCCGCCTATGGCGAGAGCCCTTTCTTCGAGTATTATCAGGACGACATCCGCCCCTTCTACGAGAAGAAATACGAGTTCCTCTTCGATTTCAACATGGAGACAACCGCGAAGATGATAGAACTCCTCGACATCCGTCCGAAGATAAGCGTCACTGACGAATACGTTTTAAGTGAAGAACGAAAAGTGAAGAGCATAGAAAGCGAAGAACGAAGAGTGAAGAGTGAAGAAACAACGTTCGGCGACCGAAGGGAAAGCCAATTCAACAGCCCAGAGGCGCAAGCCCAATTCAACATTCAACACTCAACATTCAACACTCAGATAGTTGATTTCCGCGATGCAATTCGCCCCAAGAAACCGCTTCCTGACCCCGAATTCGAGTCGAAGCGCTATTACCAGGTTTACGAGCAGAAATACGGTTTTCAGCCCAATATGAGCATCCTTGACCTCCTTTTCAATGAAGGCAACGAGGCGATATTCTTCCTATAAGAGAAGAGTATCGCCTTGTTGCTTTCCCTCCCGTTAACAAAACTTACTCATAGCTTTCTGCCCCGCAACTCATAGTTTTACCGCTCTAAAAGCCCTTTTTTCTGCATCGCGATGCATTCCCCGTTCCGTCGCGACGCAACATTTCTTCCCTCGCGATGCAATATTTCTTCCCTCGCGATGCATGATCCATCCCCCTCGTGAGGCATCATTTAGCCCCCTTTCCAGCCATCATTTAAGCCTCGTATCAGTCATCATTTATGCCTCGTGCTAGCCATCATATAAGCCGTAAAACGGGCTGTAGCAGGACGTTTGAGCTTTTTCTGCCAAGGCTCAGCCAGCCATCTTTAGCAGGCATCGGGAGAGAGCGCATTTTCTAATGGGAGAGGGGCGCTCTGAGAGCAAAAGGTTAACAGGTTAACAGTTAACACCCCAAAAATGCATACTTCCATCCACACACTTATATAAAAATAAGTATATATATATATTATTATATAATAAGGTACGCGAGGGGGACCATGCAAAAAGCAGCTCATAGGCTATGTTTCAGCCCTGGAAGGCGAGGACGTACGCGCCCTCATCATCGCCCGTAAGGAGCGGAACCTGCGCACCCGGTGCATAGGCTGCAACAGCAAGAACGAGGGCGATAAGGCTGGATTGCAGCTCATGGTGAGGGCACTCTCTGATGTTTCTGATGAGGAGATGGAGCAGGCGCGCCGCGAAATATATGATGATAAGATTTATGATGACTGGCAATATTCCGGTCCTGTGCTGCCCATCGAACAACTCACCCGCTTCAGCGACTGCACCATGATGCTCGAAGGCGTCATCAACAGCATCATCCGTCTCCAGAATACGCTCTCTGAAGGCTCTCTTGATGCAGAAACTGAGGCGATGCTGCGCGAGGAACTTTCTGATTGCCTTTCTGAGGCAAGAGAGCGGCTCAGCAGTTTCCTCGAAATCCAGCGCAGCGATTATTCCCGCGAAATGACGCAGGCCAGAAACCGCATTCTTCATAAGCTGGAGCAGATAGACGATGAGGAACTGCAGCGCCTCCGCTTGCCGCTCATCTTAAGGGCGTAACCTTCCGCTACACGGATAATCAGGTGCACGAGGCGGCGATGATGAATCTGCTCATTGCAGCCATGTCGTCAGGCAAATCGCTTGTCAACGGACCCATCGACTGCATCATCGAAGACCTGGTTCAGATGGATAAGGTGAACCGCCAGAAGGAGCAGGACTGGAAGGACGAGGTGAACACCATGGGCGACAACAAGAAGAAGCCTGTGCGCCCGGAAGACATCTGCATCCGCATCGTTTCGCCCGACCTTACCCGCGCTGCCTACATCCAGCGTCTCGACGATGTGCAGAAGGCTGGCGATGCTTATCTCTACTGCAAGATGGACGAGGTAGACATGCTCAGGAAGTTTAACGACCCTAGCCAGCTGATTCGCCTCTGCTGGGACAATTCAGAGGACGGCCAGGAGCGAGTAGGAACCAAGAGCGTTACAGCCCGCGTAAAGACCCGTTTCAACTGGAATGCTTCGAGCACCATTGCCGTTACGCAGAAGTTCTTCTCGGTTCGTGAGGTGGCTGATGGAGCCGTGAGCCGCCTGTCGCTCGCCACCATCATCCGTCCCGATTTCGCTCCGCGTCCGGAGGTGGGCAGTTATGATGCGCAGTTCAAGTCGCAGCTTTCTCCTTACATCCAGCAGCTGAACGCAGCCAGCGGTTTCAAGGAGTGCCGTAAGGCTCGCCAGCTTATCGAGCGCCTGGAGAATGAGATTATGGAGATGGCTCAGCTGGCTTACAACAAGCCTTACGCCGAGTTTGCCAAGCGTGGTCTGGCGAATGGTTTCCGCCGCGCGATGGTGCTTTATCTGGCGAATGGCGAGAAGTGGGAGAAGGCAATAGAGGATTTCATCGTATGGAGCGTGAAGTATGATTTGTGGTGCAAGATGCGTTTCTTCGGCAATCAGATGCAGGAGGCGATAGATGCAGACAGCCGCTCTGTGTGTCATACTCCCGGTGTGAGCAATCTTCTTCTCTACGTTCATGACACCTTTGACAAGACTGAGATTCAGAACATCTGTCAGGTTCATGGCACCAAGACGAAGCTTGCCATCCTGCTGTGCAACTGGAAGAAGCGTGGCTTCATCATGAAGAACGAGGACGGCACCTTCACCAAGACCGCCCGTTTCATCGCCAAGTATGGGCACTACGGAACGCCAGGAGTGGCTGCGTAGCGGTGATAAAGGAGTGGGCGTGGTGAAATGCCACGCCCCTCACGTTTTAGCAGCATGCCCCTAAAAGGGCAGAAGCTCCTAGCCCAGGGCACCGCCTTGGGTAATAATGGCAGCACGCCTGTCGCCCTGAAAGGGCAAAAGCTTTAAAATAGCCCGTTTTTGTAATGAGAATGTAAATGTTCTTGACCTTAATCAAGAAAAAAGGGCTTTTTGAAACATTTCTCCTAAAATATTTGTGTGCGCACACAAAAAGTTGTACCTTTGCACTAGAAAAAGAAAAAAGGCTAAAAGATTGATTCAGTAAGGATAACTTATGAAATCGATTCGAGACAAGTTTGAGGCCGGTTCGGAACCTGGTTCTGAGATTCGGTTGAAGACTTCTGGAAAATCTCGAAGAGACTGATTAAGAGGTTAAAAGAAAGGAAAAAGATTATGGCAATGTTCGGGATAATGACAGTAGCAGTAGTAGCATTCGCAGTAGTTGCTTGCGCAGGTATGAACCTCGGAATGAACTGCGGCAAATAAGCTACGAAGCTAAGAGAGCATAGAAATCTTCCTCCGGGAGGTAAGAAATAAAGAGAGTTAAGATTTTGTTAGGTAAAACAACAAGATTGTATATTTAAGATAACAAATTTAAGAAAGGAAAAGATTATGTTAGTATTAGGAATGATTTTCGCAGTAGTTGTTGCATGTGTAGCTGAAGTTGGTGCTATTAGCAACAAGTTGGCTTAATCGGAGATTAGCTATGCGAAGGGCTCCAAAAGAGCCGAGATTAAAAAATGGCTGGCAGCAATGCACAGCTGAGTAAAAAACAGTAGGGAGCCGAAGGGGCTTCCGAAATCAGAGAGGAGAGTAAAAACTCCTTTTCATTTGAAATTCATACTGTCCCCTGAGAGTTTTCGTGATAAATTCTGATTGGGGATTTCATATATAGATTGTTAAGAATTCGTTTTAGGTTTTATAGATTTTCATTTTAGGTTTTTAGGTTTAAGTTTTTAGGTTAATTGTTAGTTGTTTTTAAGAAAAAAGCAGTTTTTAATTCATTAAATTACGAAGGCAACAACGAGGGAAGTCGCATGACGACCCAAGTTGTTGCCTTCTTTATTTTCTTGTTACTTGAGCTATTTGTCTGAAAATCAACATTATCTGAAAATCAGCGTGGTGAGCCTGTCTTTATCAAACAACTCCTGAGCCACGGCCTGTATCTGTTCGGCAGTAATTTCATCCACCTGCTCGTAGAGTCGGTCTACATTTTTCTCCCAGCCATAGTGAAGGAAGCTCTTGCCGAAGTCGAGGGCAAAGTTCTCGCGGTTGTCGCAAGCCACGCCTACCTGTCCCTTTATCTGCTTCTTGGCGGCCTTGAGCTGCGCCTCGCTCAGCGGTTTCTGCATGAACTTATCCAGTTCCTTGCGAACCAGTCTGAGGCAGCGCTTCACGTCGTGCTCATCGCAGCCGAAATAAATGCTCCAAATGCCCGTATCGCCATAAGCCACCATCGTACTCTCTACGGTGTAAACCAGTCCGTTGTGCTCGCGCAGGGCTAGGTTCAGCTTGGCGTTCATTCCCGGTCCGCCCAGCATATTGTTGAGCAGATAGAGCGGCATTCTGCGGCTGTCGTTCACATCGTAAGCGCGGGTTCCAATCATCACATGAGCCTGATGCGTATTCTTCTGCATCACAATCGTCTGCCCGGCAATCTCTTTCCCCACAGATGGATAATTTTCAGGTCCCACAGATGGATATTTTTCAGGTCCCACAGATTTCACAGATGACACAGATTTTTCTGTAGTAATAGAATTCTCATCCCCTGAAATCTGTGTAATCTGTGAAATCTGTGGGAGCTTTTCCTCAGCAAGCTTGCCCGAATCATCATCTGCGAGCGCCTTCCTGATAAGCTTCACCAGCTTCTTGAAATCAATATCCCCGTAAGCGAAGAATATCGCATTATCCGGCCGGTAAAGCTTTCTTGTAAAGCGCAGCGCATCTTCTGTCTTGAACGAGCGAACCTGCTCGGCTGTGCCCAGAATATTGTGGCCCAGCGGCGAACCCTTGAAGATGATATTTTCGAATTCATCATAAATCAGTTCGGCAGGAGAATCGTTGTAACTCTCTATCTCATCGCAGATTACCTCTACCTCCTTGTCGATTTCCGCTTGCGGATAAACCGAATGGAAAACGATGTCGGTGAGCAGATCTACGGCTCTTGCGATGTGCTCCTTGAGGATGGCTGAGTAATAAACCGTGCCCTCCTTGTTGGTGTAGGCATTCAGGTCGCCTCCCACGCTCTCCAGACAGTTGAGAATGTGCCACGCCTTGCGGCGCTCTGTGCCCTTGAAAGTAACGTGCTCGCAGAAGTGGGCAAGTCCTTCTTCGCCCGGCTCCTCGTTTCGGGTGCCGGCGTTAATCTGGTAACCGCAATACACCACCTTGCTGTCTGAAGGCAGGTGGATGATGCGGAGTCCATTATCGAGTGTATAAGTATTGTATTTCATTTCAAGGTGCAAAGTTACACTGAAAATGTAATTTATCCAAAAAAATAGTCATTTATTTTGCATTATCGCCAAAAAGACTTATCTTTGCTCCCAAAAAATAAATATAGACATCAAAAAACAATGCGCAAAGTAATAGGAATAGGAGAAACCGTGCTTGACATCATCTTCAAGGGCGGCAAGCCGATAGAGGCAGTACCGGGTGGCTCATCATTCAATGCAGTCATCTCGTTGGGCCGTGCGGGCGTAAATGCTTCGTTTATCAGCGAGGCGGGCAACGACCGCATAGGAGAGTATGTGATTCAGTTTTTGAGAGATAATGGGGTGAATGCTGACAATGTGAGCATCTTCCCGGAATCGAAGTCGCCGCTCTCGCTGGCTTTCCTCGACGAGAACAACAATGCCGACTACATCTTCTACAAGGATCATCCTCACGACCAGCTGGAGTTTGCCACACCGGAAATCAATCCTGGCGACATCGTGCTCTTCGGTTCGTTCTTCGCTCTGAATCCTGTGGTCCGTCCTCAGGTTGCCGGCTTCCTGGAGTATGCGAAGGAGCACGGCGCCATTCTTTATTACGACATCAACTTCCGTGCTTCTCATCAGAACGAAATCATGAAGATTACGCCTAATCTGATAGAGAACCTGGAGATGGCTGATTTCGTACGCGGAAGCCACGAGGACTTCGGAATCCTCTACAAGAAACCGGAGGCGGATAAGGTTTATAATGCCGAAATCAGTTTCTACTGCAAGAAGTTTATCTGCACCCAGGGAGCTGAGCCTGTAGAGGTTCGTGCCGAGAACGGCTTTGCCAAGAGTTATCCTTCGAAGAAGATGAAGCCGGTGAGCACCATCGGAGCCGGCGATAATTTCAACGCAGGCTTCGTGTTCGGACTGATCAAGGATGGAATCACCCGCGAGGACATCGACCGCGGCTTATCTGAGGCGCAATGGGACAGTCTCCTTGTTTCGGCTCAAGAATTCTCCACCGAATGCTGCAAGGACATCTACAATTATGTTTCCAAGGAATTCGGAGAAGAAAAGAAGAAGGAATTGTAATTCTAGCAATACGCCCTGAAAGGGCAGAAGCTCCTAGCCCAGGGCAACACCCTGGGTATAAACAGCATTTCACCCTGTCGCCCTGTAAGGGCAAAAGCTTTAAATATTATTATAGAACATTGTAAAATAAAGAAAAGATATGACAGAAATTACAAACAAAATTTATTACGTAGGCGTAAACGACCGCAATAAGCATCGTTTTGAGGGCCTCTGGCCTTTGCCTAACGGAGTGAGCTACAACTCTTATATCATTGACGATGAGAAGGTAGCGCTGGTAGATACTGTAGAGGTTGATTTCTTCACCCAGTTCCTCGAGAACATCCACGAGGTGATTGGCGACCGAGAAATCGATTATCTTATCATCAACCACATGGAACCTGACCACAGCGGTTCTATCGCCCTCATCAAGAAATATTACCCTAACATCAAGATTGTGGGCAACAAGAAGACCCTGGGAATGCTCGAAGGCTTCTACGGCGTAACTGATGACGTGGTAGAGGTGAAGAATGGCGAAACCCTTTCATTGGGCAACCACGAGCTGAGCTTTGTTCTCATCCCTATGGTTCACTGGCCAGAGACCATGGTAACGCTCGATGCAAAGAACAAGGTGCTCTTCTCAGGTGATGCGTTCGGTTGCTTCGGTGCGCTGAACGGCGGAATCATCGATACGGAAATCAACTGCGAGACTTTCTGGCTGGAGATGGTTCGCTACTACTCAAACATTGTGGGTAAGTATGGAATCCCTGTTCAGAATGCCTTGAAGAAGTTGGCTGGCGTGAAGCTGGATTACATCTGCTCAACCCATGGTCCTGTTTGGCACGAGCATATTGAGAAGGTAATCGGCATGTATGATAAGATGTCGAAGTACGAGACGGAGCCGGGCCTCGTTATCTGCTACGGCACCATGTACGGCAATACCGAGCGTATGGCAGAAATCATCGCCCGTGCGGCAAGCAAGGCTGGTGTGAAGAACATCGTAATGTACAACATCTCGAAGACTCATCACAGCTACATCCTGCGCGACATCTTCCGTTACAAGGGTCTCATCGTGGGTGCTCCAACCTACAATGCCGGTCTTTATCACGAGATGGAGGTTCTCCTCTCCGAGCTTGCCAATAAGGACGTTAAGAACCACCTCCTCGGTTGGTATGGTTCTCATTGCTGGGCAAGCAAGGCAGTAGCAAAGATTCAGGAGTGGAACGAAACCAAGCTCCACTACGAGGCAGTAGGCGAGCCTGTAGATATGAAGCAGGCGATTACTCCAGAGGTAAAGGCGCAGTGCGAGGCTCTGGGTAAGGCTATGGCAGAGAAGCTGCTGGCAGAATAAAAGATTTCTTGTTAGAGATTATTATAAAAGAGCGGAATGGCAACTGGGGTTAACAGAGTTAACAGTTAACAGTTGTTTTTCCGCTCTTTCTTTTGTTTCTGAGTATTTCGTTTATAGGTTTCTATTCCTTCCTTAATATCAAAAATGTGCAAGTTTGCCACTTTTTGATATGAGAAATGTGCAAGTTTGCCGAAAAATCATATTAATGGGAATTTTCAACTATCGCCTTTAACTCTTCCAGGTTATCTGCCACTTCAATTACATCTCGCCAATCGCCACGAATCATGCTTTTCTCTGCCATGTCATCCAATAGGGCGATGGTGGAGTTCCAGAAGCCTTTCATGTTGTAGAGAATCACCATTTTGTGATGGTAGCCGATGGTGTGGGCGGCGGCGATGGTGAAGATTTCATCCAAGGTGCCGATGCCGCCAGGAAGGGCTACGAAGATGTCGCTCTGGGCGAGCATCAGGTCCTTGCGGTCGCTGAGATTATCACACGGAATCTCGATGTCGAGGTCTGGGAAGGTTCTGCCGCCTCGCTCTACAAGCGTAGGAACCACACCGATGATTCTGCCGCCATTCGCCTTCACTGCCTTGCCGATGCAATCCATCAGACCGGAGTTGCAGCCGCCGAAAACCAGGTCGTGGCCGTTCTTTGCCATCCACTTTCCCATCTCTTCAGTCAATGTGAAGAAGTCGGGGTCGATATTCTTATTTGCTGAACAAAAAACTGCTATTTTCATATTGCTTTATCTTCTATTTGATGATGTTTTATCTGTTGTTATGAATGTTTTAGGCAAAGGTACGCAAAAATATCGAGATTATTGGGCTCTTTTTGAGGATAATTTCTTAATTTTGCAAACAATAACTAATCTTATAAACAGGAAGAAAGATTTCTAACAAAACAAGACAAGAGAATGAAAAGGATTATCACATATAGTATCGCATTGTTGCAGGTGTCGGTGGCGCTTGCACAAACCCCTTCGAAGCAGAAGCTTCAGAAGCGGGAGAAGTATGAATGGCAGGGAGAGATTCCTACCTATGTAGAAACGCTGAAGAAGGAACTGACCTATCCGATGGCTTGGGGAAACAGTCCGATTAAGAACTTCAAGAAGTGGAAGAAGGTGGCAAGGGCGAAGGTTCTCGAATGCATGATGACGCCTCCGAAAGCGGCTGCGGCTTGGAATATGGAAGTGCTCGGTGAGGAACAGAGAGACGGATATAAGGCGCAGAAAATCGCCTTTAATATCAACGCCTATTCCCGAATTACGGCTTATCTCCTGATTCCGGATGGCAAGGGACCATTCCCAACAGTCAATGCGCTTCATGATCATGGCGCTCATCTCTTTATCGGAAAGGAGAAGATGATTCGTCCTTTCTTTACTCCGGAAGAAAAAGATTCCCCTACGAAGCAGGCGCTCTGTCAGGAGATCTTGGATGATGCGGATGCGTGGGCAAGGCAGCTTTATGATAATCAGTACGTGGGCGATTATCTGGCGAAACATGGTTACGTAGTCTTTTCGGCAGATGCTCCGATGTGGGGAGAACGAGGCCGAAAGGAGGGCGTGGATAGAAACAAATACGACCTGATAGCCGGCAACATGATGATGCTGGGTAGAGACCTCTCTGCCTTCATGACTTACGATGATATTTCCAGTACCGAGTTCCTGGCTTCGCTGCCGATGGTGGATGCGAAGCGTATCGGATGCGTAGGCTGTTCGATGGGAGCCTATCGTTCGTGGATGCTCTCGGCATTATCGGATAGAATCAAGGCGGGTGCTTCCATCTGCTGGATGATTACTACGGACGCTCAGCTTACCCGGAGATTCGGAAGAAAGGAGAATGGCGGTTTTGCGAATTGCATTCCGGGTCTTCGTCAGTATCTCGACTATCCTCACATCGCCTCTCTCGCCTGTCCGAAGCCGATGCTCTTCATCAATGGCACAAAAGACAAACTTTTCCCCGTGCCTGGCGTAAAAGATACTTTCGCCGAAATGCATAAGGTTTGGAAGAGTCAGGGAGCAGATAATCTGCTGGATACAGAGCTTTGGGAAATTCCTCATTCCTGCGGATTGAAGGCGCAGGAGAAAATGCTGGAGTTTCTGGATAAGAATTTGAAATAAGAAATAAATAAAGAGCGGAAGAACAGCTGGGGTTAACAGAGTTAACAGTTAACAGCTGATTTTCCGCTCTTTCTACGCTAGAGTCTATTTTTATGTCTGTTGTGTGCCCTCACACAGCAGAATTTTTATGTTCTTGAAAAATATTAATCGGAAATGATGCAACTTTCCGATTATTTTCATTACCTTTGCACGCAGATACCCATTCGCTCACGCCGAGTTGATGCTTTTCTTCCTTTTAAGAGGGTAGATGGCTAAGATGAGGACTTGGGAGGGTTGGTGTATCATTACATAATATAGAGCGTTTACTTGGCGCTTTGTTCTTGACGAACTGAAACTTCGCAAACTTCATGGATTGTCACGAACATAGCAACGGTAGATGCCCTCGGGATGTGTTTTACCACATCCCTTTACTGGTATGGCTTATTGCATCTTGGCGATGAGTCTTATATCCGTATAGGGGAAAGTGTACACATATCGGCGTGGGCTTCGACGTTGCTCGTTCAACAATCCAGGGCAATGCGAAGGCCTCAGTTCGTGGGACGAGTGACGAGGAGATCCCACGCTTTCCGTTTATTTTATTCGCTAACCTTGGGATGATGGGTTGGTAAGGAAAGGAATATAAATGTTTAGATTGCAAATCAGTCCTTATCAAGGTACAAACCAGGGTGAGGTGATAGCTTTAGGCGAAGCTTCTGAAGCGAAGTTTAAATTTATCGGAGAACTTGATGGAAACAAGGCGATGAAAGGTGCCGTGTTTCAGATTGTGTCCCCAACAGAAAAGTTATTAATTTGGAATGGTGCTGTAAACGACACTGGCTTGGAAAAATTCTTTCAAAAAAGTGGGTTGCAAGATAAACTATTCAGAAAAATACAAGGTACTAAAGTTGATGGGTTAGCAAGAATGATTTCTTCTTCTGATAGATTTGTTTTTACAAATAGTGATGTGGTTTCTGTTGGAGGAGACGTGTTCTCTTTTGAGGGGCTCTTAACAATTCGTGATGATAAAAGAGGAGTTCTATCAATTACGGGAAGAATGATAGTACAGGGTAATTATGTTTCTGAAGTATCAGAAGTAGAAATTAATAAAGATTAGGCTTATGAAAACAATGGCATTGAAAGGATTATTTTTGTGTTTAGTGTTTCTTTTGTGCAACGCTACAAGCCATGCTGCTGATGATTTGATAACTCGGCAAATTACAATCAAACTGGATAAGGCTGGTACATTACCAGACAAGATTGGAAGTAGTAAGAAGTATAAGATTACGAATCTGAAGATTGTAGGTGAAATAAATGGTACGGATTGGCGTTTGATTCGTGATATGGCTTCTGAGGATGATATCGGCCGTACCAAAGGAAAGCTATCTACATTAGATTTGTCTGATGTTAAAATTGTAGGTGGTGGAAATTCGTATATTAATACTGGTGACAATTCTTATTATACCTCTAATGATAAGTTGGGCGATTATGCTTTTTATGATTGCAGAGTTTTGACTAACTTGACTATCCCTTCCAGTGTTACTTCGATAGGTGAATCAGCTTTTGAATATTGCAGTAGTTTGACTAGCTTGACTATCCCTTCCAGTGTTACTTCGATAGGTGAATCAGCTTTTGAATATTGCCGTAGTTTGACTAGTTTGACCATCCCTTCCAGTGTTACTTTGATAGATTGGTATGCTTTTAAAGGTTGCAGTGGTTTGACTAGCTTGACCATCCCTTCTAGTGTTACTTCGATAGGCTATTCTGCTTTTCAAGGTTGCAGTGGTTTGACTAACTTGACCATCCCTTCCAGTGTTACTTATATAGGTGGATCAGCTTTTCAAGGTTGCAGTGGTTTGACTAGCTTGACCATCCCTTCCAGTGTTACTTCGATAGATTGGTATGCTTTTCAAGGTTGCAGTGGTTTGACTAGCTTGACCATCTCTTCCAGTGTTACTTCGATAGGTGAATCAGCTTTTAGTGGTTGCAGTAGCTTGACAAATCTATATTATATAATAGATGATGAATTTGAGACTTATTTGTCGAAAGGTCATCCTTATATAGGCGTAAATTGTGGAATTGAGTATTATCTGAATGATAAGAAAATAACATCAGTAGTAATACCTTCAACTATTACAGAGATGGGAAAATATGCCTTTCAGAATTGTAGAGATTTGACCTCTGTTTATGTTAGCTGGCCAACTCCAATCTCTGCTGGCTCTGCATTTTCAGGTGTAGGTATAAGTAAGTGTACATTATATGTACCACAAGGTACGGAGCAGGATTATTTTCTTGCTGATGGTTGGGGCGATTTTGGAAATATTGTAGAATACGACCCTACTGGCATTGATATGGTTACAACCTCTACCGATACCAAGGAACTCTCTCGCTATTCCGTAAATGGTCAGCGATTGTCTGCTCCAACCAAGGGTTTGAACATCGTGAAGTATAGCGATGGTAGTGTGAAGAAAGTTGCGGTTCAATAGTTTTCGGCTGGAGAACGCTAATATAAATTTAAACCATATTTTATGAAAGAAAAGTTTTATATTGCATTATTATTGTGCATGTTGGTTGCATGTGGTGGGAGTAATAAGTCAACGTCTTCTTCGTCAGAAGAAGTAAGTTATTCTTCTACAGATTACTCGCTTACGTACTATCTCCCACAGAATATAAGTAAAATCCAGCGTGATGAACCTTATACAACTGATGACTTAAAAGAATCAGGAAGTTTGCTTTTTACTCAGAATGGAATTGTTAAGGCAATTGAATTTTCAAGCGGATGGCAGAAAGTCAATCATTTTTCAAAGCGAACAGCTGTACCTGGTAGATGGTGGTTATATAGGATATACTATGATGGTATAAGTCAAGAAAACGAATTGGATGTATATCTTCCTATGCAATAGGAGTTTTCCATGAGTTATTGGGCATAATGAGATATTATGAGTTTAATGCTGTTTTTCAGTTTTATCTCTTTTTGCATAAAGTTTCATCGGGGCACGATTGGTCGTGCCCCTTTTATGTGTGTCGGACATGACTCTAACCTGGTTGGTGTAAATCCAACCGCAGGTATTTACCGCTAAGCGAAGTGAACGACAAGTAGTTGTCAGTAATGGCAAGGATGGAGGAAGTTATGTAACGAGACTTACGAGCTTGCGAACAGAAACTTGGTCAAGGCTAAATGAAATGGACAAGCCTGCGGCATTAATATCAATCTTTAAGCGAAAGTTTGCCTTTCCCTCTTTGGATATTCTAGAACACTCAGAGAGGAAAGAATTATTAGATCAATCATCATTGGGAGTGAAGCCTGCTAACTCCCTCTTATCAGATCAGTAGGTAAAGAATTCTTTTGGGCACGAGTAATCGTGCCCTTTTTGATTTCTAATCTGTCTTATATCTTAACTTTTTGTCTTTAAATCCCCCAAAAGTATGTTTCTTTTTGAGATTTGGGGATTTTGACGACAAAATGTTGTATCTTTGCACCCTATTATAAGAAGTAGTTGGGTTAACAGAGTTAACAGTTAACAGCTGATTTTCCGCTCTTTCTTCTATAAAACTTCTTTTAAATATCAAAAGTCTGCTACGCTAACCCCTTAAAAAATGACGTTAGCGTAGTAAACTTTTTCGTTTTTGCTTGTGTTTCCCGAGAAAAAGTTGTATATTTGCACCCATCAAAATATAAAGTTTGCAAGTATGGGTACTTTTAATGGAATTATAGGAAGACAGCGTGAGATAGCTCTGTTGCAGGAGATTTACGAATCTCCTAGGGCAGAGTTCTTGGCTGTTTATGGCAGAAGACGTATCGGTAAGACCTATCTTATCGACAAGTTCTTTGGCGATAAGTACGACTTTTATATGACGGGTATCTATGAGGGTACCCGTAAGGAGCAGTTGGCAAACTTTGCCCATCAGCTGGAGTTTTATTCTCATAAGGAACAGAAAACTCCAAAAGACTGGATGGAGGCTCTGTTTATGCTTCGCAAGTATTTGGAGACATTAAAAGAGAAAAAGTCCGTGCTCTTGTTCTTTGATGAAATGCCTTGGCTGGATACCCGCTATTCTCGCTTTCTCAAAGCTTTCGAGCTGTTTTGGAACGAGTGGGCTTCGAAGCAGGACAATCTGAAACTGATAGTTTGTGGTTCGGCAACCACCTGGATGACGAATACTTTGCTGGGCAACAAGGGCGGATTGCACAATCGTGTGACTCGCTCCATCTATCTCCGTCCGTTCAATCTGGCAGAGACGGAGGAGTTCCTGGTTTCAAGAGGATTTTCGATGGAGCGCTTCCAGATAGCCGAGTTGTATATGGCGATAGGTGGAACACCTTTTTATCTCAATATGCTGAATCGTTCGCTGAGCGTGGCTCAGAATATCGATGAACTCTTCTTCTCATCCAGTGCCCCTTTGAGAAGCGAATATGGCTTCCTCTTCAAATCGCTCTTCAAGGAATCCACGCTCTATAGAAGGGTGGTGGAGGCATTGGCTAAGAAACTGAAGGGAATGACTCGCCCGGAGTTGATAGAGGAATTGAAGGTGGAGGATTCGGGGTATGTATCTACCGTGCTCTCCGACTTATGCAACTGCGATTTCATCCGTAAATATTCGGCTTTTGGCAAGACGGATAGGGATTTCATGTATCAGTTGACCGACCTGTATTCGCTTTTCTATCTGAAGTATGTGAAGAACTATCATGGTGAGGATGAGCATTATTGGAGTCATCGTCAGATGGATATTTCCAGTTGGGAGGGCTATGCTTTCGAGCAGGTTTGTCTGCATCATATTCCTCAAATCAAGAGGAAGTTGGGAATTGGTGGTATTCTGTCGAATATCTGCACGTGGTCGTGTCGTGCTTTTACAGATGCAGAGGGTAATAAGCAACCTGGGGCACAGATAGACTTGATAATTGATAGGGGAGACAAGACGATTAATCTCTGTGAGATGAAGTTCGTCAATCATCCTTATTCCATCACTTCCGATTATGCGGCTTGGTTAATCAAGCGCAGGGAGTTGTTCAAGCAAGCTACAGGAACGAAGAAGACTCTCCATCTAACGATGATAACTTCGTATGGTGTGGAGCATAATGCTGGTTGGCAAAACATTCAGAACGAGGTGGTGCTGGATGATTTATTCAAAGTAGAATAACACGGTTTTTATGGCTGTAGTATTTCTTTATTGCAAGCAATTTTTAAATTAGTGATTTTGAAATAACTAACTGAGAAAATACTAGAATATAAAAGAGCGGAAGAACAGCTGGGGTTAACAGAGTTAACAGTTAACAGCTGATTTTCCGCTCTTTCTTCTATAAATCTGTAAAAGTCTACTACGCTAACCCCTTAAAAAATGGGGTTAGCGTAGTGAACTTTTTAAGTATGCTGAATGCTTCTTTACCACAACTCCTTAGGCGACAGGTCTTTATCCTTTCTACCCATCAGGTAGTAATCGGCAAGGAACTGGAGGTTTGCCTGCGTAATCTTCAAGCCTTCTTCCTTTACATACTGGCTTGTAAAGATGTTTGCATCCGGAATCAGGTTGTTTTCTATCAGTTTGCAGACAATTTCGTAAGGGAATGGGAGACCATTGCCGCTGATAATGCCAAAGCTGTCGGTCTCTGCACGCTCCTGTACATAGTATGGGTTCTCAGGCGATGCGATGCAATGAGCCAGACCGAAACTGATGTTGATGCCTGTATATGGACTTCCGCTTAAGATGATGCCTTTCTCGTATTTCTGAGGGAATCGGATGTCCTTTGGCAACTCGAATTCAATCTCCTTGAGGAATTCCTTCAGCGTCTTCACATCTTCCAGGAAGATGAACTTGTCTTCGTATCCCTTCGCCTTGAGCAGATTGTAGTCGTGAATCGCCTTCTCATGATCTGCCTTTTCATGTAGCTCTATAGCCTTCTTTCTGAACTCCTCATCCTCCCAGAGCTTATGAGTAGGCATGTTCCTGCAAATCTTGCGGAGCCATTCGTAAGAAGTGAGCGCCAGAAGATTGTTTCTGCCGGCGATGGTCATTTCCATCTGCACAGAATAAGCGAGCGGTTCGGTGAGACCCTGAGGCGAGTTTGCCATCTGCTGGAGGGTAAACTGCAGGCGCTTCTGGTTGCCTACGTTGAAATAGCAACCATAATGGAACCACGCCAGGGTGTCGCGACGGTGAATCTCATCCAACTCCTTGTTCTTCTCGATTTCCTCTTCGGTCGTTTCAGCGTTGCCCTCTATCTCAGGCATTTCGCTGAGATAAGTCAGAAGACGCTCGTTTTCCGGAGCCGTTTCATACTCTCTGTCGAGAATGTTGTAGGCAAGTTTGGCAGCCAGTTCCAGGGTTCCGAAGAGGAAAGGAACGGCTTCCTGTACGAAACTGCTCTGCTGGTAATGGTGCCAGAGCAGGAACTTGACATCAGCGATGTTGATTTCCTCAGGGTCGTAAGCCGGGTCATCTTCGTTGAGCGTACTCTTGATGAATTCGCTTTCTTTCTCATAGAAAGGAATGTAGGTGCCGTAGCGCTGCTTGCATTCTTCCGTGAAAGTCTTCCAAATGCCTGTGCCCGAAATCACATCTTCGAAATAACCGGCAATGCTGAGTGCCAGCTGCTTGGCGTCATCCATATTCTTGAAGTTATGGGTGTAGCACGCCTCGTCAAGAGCGTGGTATATTTCGTTGGCGAGTTCTGTATAATACAGATCTGTTTCGTCTGCTTTTTCGTATGGATGCAAAGCAATCCATTCTTGGGTGAAAATAACTTTTTTCATATATTTCAAGTTTTCTTGGTTATCTGTTTGTTGTAACTTTCATGCAAAGGTAATAAAATATTGCAGAAATCTGCAAGAAACTCACATTTTTTTCGTATCTTTGCACCCGAATTTAGGCAATCTTAATAAATGCGTGGGATTGCCGCAAGCGTTTCGGAAGGATTTTGCACCCTAATTCATGGCTGGGAGGGTGAATTCGGCCTTCCATTTAGATTATAATGAATTAAGGTTAAAAAGATTTGAAGACATTTGAAGAATTAGGCGTGAGCGAGGAGATTCGCCGTGCCATCGAAGAGCTTGGATTTGAGAATCCAATGCCAGTTCAGGAAGAAGTAATCCCATATTTGCTTGGTAATAAGAACGACGTGATTGCGTTGGCGCAGACCGGTACGGGTAAGACTGCATCTTACGGTATTCCGGTTATCCAGAAAACTGATGCCAAAAGCAAGCAGACACAGGCTATCATCCTCAGTCCTACACGTGAACTCTGCCTCCAGATAGCAGACGATTTGAACAGCTTTGCCAAGTACATCGACGGTTTGCATATTGCCGCAGTTTATGGCGGTACCGACATCGGAAGCCAGATTCGCACCCTGAAGCATGGTGTGCAGATTATCGTGGCTACCCCTGGTCGTCTGCTCGATTTGATTAATCGTGGCGTGGCTCAGTTGGAGAACGTGAACAACGTGGTGCTTGATGAGGCTGACGAGATGCTGAACATGGGCTTCTCTGAGAGCATCAATGCCATCTTCGAGAACGTTCCGGAAGATAGAAACACTCTGCTCTTCTCGGCTACCATGAGCAAGGACATCGAGAAGATTGCCCTCAACTACCTGCACGACCACAAGGAAATCGTAGTGGGTTCGCGCAACGAGGGTGCTGAGCATGTAAACCACATCTACTATCTGGTAAATGCCAAGGACAAGTATCTCGCCCTGAAGCGCGTGGTGGATTTCTATCCACGCATCTTTGCGATTATCTTCTGCCGCACCAAGCTGGAGACTCAGGATATTGCGGATAAGCTGATTAAGGATGGTTATAATGCTGAGGCGCTGCACGGCGACTTGAGTCAGCAGCAGCGTGACCTCACCATGCAGAAGTTCCGCAACCATACCGTTCAGTTCCTGGTGGCTACCGATGTGGCTGCCCGCGGTCTGGACGTAGATGATCTGACTCACGTTATCAACTACGGTTTGCCTGATGATGTGGCAAGCTACACCCACCGAAGCGGCCGTACCGGTCGTGCCGGAAAGAAGGGAACATCCATCTCTATCATCCATACCAGAGAGAAGTTCAAGGTTCGCCAGATTGAGAAGCAGATTGGCAAGGAGTTCGTGGACGGCGTTTTGCCAACTCCAGAGGAAATCTGCAAAAAGCAGCTCTTCAAGACCATGGACGACATTATGAAGACCGATGTGGACGAGGATCAGATTGAACCATACATGGCTGAAATCAACCGCCAGTTTGAGTACATCGACAAGGAGGACATCATCAAGAAGATGGTGACCATCACCTTCGGTAAGTTCCTCGATTACTATAAGAATGCTCCTGAGATTATCAAGCCTGAGACCGGCAAGGGTTCCCGTGGCGGCGAAGGTCGTGGAAGCCGTGGCGAAGGCCGTGGCAAAGTTTCCAATGGTCGAAGGAAGCATGAGACTGAGGCTGGTTTCAAGCGCCTGTTCATCAACCTGGGTAAGGCGGATGGTTTCTATCCAGGCGAAATCATGCAGTATCTGAACAAGCACGTGAAGGGTCGCCAGGAGGTGGGTCACATCGACCTGCTGAGTAAGTTTGCCTACATCGAGGTGCCTGAGGAGGATGCGAAGCGCGTGATGAAGGCTTTGAACGGTACTGAGTATAAGGGCAGAACCGTGAGATGTAACGATGCTGATGAGGAAGGTCATGGCAGAGCAGCCCGTGGCGGACGCAGTTCTGAGGGCAGAGGCGGTCGTTCTTCAGAAAGAGGCGGACGCAGCCGCAGAGGTTCTTCTGATGATGCAAGAGACTCTCGAGATGCTCGTGGAAAGGGAGGACGTGGAAGCCGTGGCGAATCTCGTGGCGGCAGAAAGTCTCGCCCTCAGGAGGATACAGGCGATTGGCGCCAGTTCTTCCAGAACAACGACAACGTGAAGTTCAAGGGTGAGGAGCCAAACTTCGAGGAAGAAGGCTGGGCTCGTCGCAGACCTAAGAAGAAGTAATTTAGGCAGCGATTTATAATAAGATGAAAGTCTGCATCAAAGGGATGTTTTGATGCAATATCCATATTTTGCGGTAAAAATACAGCAATTTCTTTGGTAAATTGCGGTGTTTTTACCGCAATTTTTGTATATTTGCAGCCGTAAACATCAAATTTATTGTATCTTTATACGCAATTTTAACCCTAAAAGATATTCTGTAATAAGTTAATGAAGAAAACTATTCTTATCGCTTGTCTGGGACTGGTAAGTCTGGGCTTGCAAGCACAGAGCATTTCGCTCGCTGGTGAATGGAATGTGGAGTTGGGAAAGAGCGGTAGTGCTTTCGCCAAGAGTAAGCGTGCCTCGCAGGGTGAGGTGAAGCGTGCCATTCTTCCCGGTACCATCGACACGAACCGTCTGGGATTCGCTCCGAAAGATACGATGGAGACAACGCATCTTACGAGACTCTATGCCTATAAAGGAGCTGCAAGATATTCCAGAACCATCAATATCCCGAAGGACTGGAAGAAGAAGCCGGTAGAACTCTTCCTGGAGCGTACCCGACCAACCTGGGTGTATGTGGATGGAGAACTGGTGGATTCCTGCAACTTCATCTCTACTCCCCAGCGCTATCTTCTGCCAAAGAAGGTGAAGCCGGGCAAGCATCTCTTGGAAATCGTGGTGGATAATGGAAGAGGTGTGCCTGATCAGGTTTACGGTTCCAGCCATGCTTATACGGAAGATACGCAGACCAACTGGAATGGAATTATCGGAAGGATTGAACTCCTGCTTGTCGGTTCTGCTGATAGCAAATCGGTAGAAGTACTAGCAGGAGCAATCCCTTGCCGTTCAGTAGCTTCTCCTACCGCCCTTCAGATGCCTGATTTCGCCAAGGATTTCCATATTGAAGGCGCCCACTTCTACGCCAATGGTCATAGGATATTCCTTCGTGGCAAGCACGATGCGGCTGTATGGCCGCTGACGGGACATGTGGAGATGAGCGTGGAAGGCTGGATGAAGTATCTCGGAACCTGCAAGGAGTATGGAATCAATCATGTGCGCTTTCATTCCTGGTGCCCACCGGAGGCGGCTTTCGTGGCAGCGGACAGTCTGGGAATCTATCTCCAGCCGGAACTTCCTTTCTGGGGTTCTTTTGATAAGAAGGATGAAAGGCTGATGGCGTTCCTGCATCAGGAAGGCGAGAACATCCTCAGAGAATATGGTCATCATCCATCTTTCAGAATGATGGCGCTAGGTAATGAACTCTGGGGCGACATCGACAAGATGAAGGAGTTTGTGGATGATTTCCGCAAGATTGCGCCAGATAAATACTATACCTTCGGAAGCAATTACTATCTCGGTTATCAGGGAATAAAAGAAGGAATGGATTACTTCACCACTTGCCGCATCGGAGGCGAGGGATGGGGCAAATACAATACCCATACCCGTGGTTCTTTCTCGTTTGCCGATGCCTACGATGGAGGAATGATCAATCATTTCCATCCTAATTCAACGATGAATTTTGATGAGGCATGCGATAAGGCAGGAATCCCAATCATCTCTCACGAAACAGGCCAGTTTCAGACCTATCCTGATTATCGGGAAATGAAGAAATATACCGGAGTGCTTCATCCTTATAACTTTGAAGTGTTCCGTCGCAGGCTGGCTGCAGCCGGAATGCTCTCGCAGGCTGATGATTTCCACAAGGCTTCGGGCTTATGGAGCGTGAAACTCTATAAAGCCGATATCGAGATGGATTTGAGAACCCGGAATATGGCGGGCTTCCAGCTGCTCGATATTCAGGATTATCCCGGTCAGGGAAGTGCTTTCGTAGGCATCCTGGATGCGTTTATGGAGAGCAAGGGAATCACTACGCCCGAGGAATGGCGTCAGTGGTGTTCGCCAGTGGTGCCTCTGCTGGAAATGAAGAAGTTCTGCTTCGAGGATGGCGAGAAGATTCAGGCTAAGGTAAAGGTAGCCAATTATGGCGGTTCTTCGCTGAAGGGCAAGAAACTGAAATGGCATCTGGCTGCCGAGAACGGATTGTTCTGTATGGATGATGGAACTTTCAGCACCAAGGATGGTGAAGTGAGAAAGAATGTGGGCGACTTGATGGCTGAGGATGAGGGAGTATTGAACATCTTTTCATACGATGAAGGTTTGGTGGATGTGGGTGAACTGAATGGTGTTTTCCACGTGCAAAAACCTACCAAGCTGCTTCTTACATTAAACATTGAAGGAACAGAGGCGAGAAACTCCTACGAACTTTGGATTTATCCGAAGAAGGCTTTGGAAAAGAAGGGCGTTATCATAGCCAAGGATTTGAATGATGAAGTGGTGAAAGTCTTGGAAAAGGGCGGAAAGGTGCTTTGGATGCCTACGGCTTCCAGTCATTTTGTGGCTGCCGATAATACGCTTTCGCAGGCAGGTAATGCTACTCCTTATACTGTTGGCGGACTCTTCCAGACCGATTATTGGAACTACCGCATGTTCAAGACCATCTGCGAGAACAACAAGAAGAAAGTTTCTCCAGGAACCCTGGGCATTCTGACGAATCCGGAACATCCGATATTCAAGGGATTCCCTACGGAAATGCACACCAACTGGCAATGGTTCCCGGTTATCAAGGAATCGCATCCGCTGGTGCTTGACAACTTCGCCAAGGATTATCGCCCGATTGTTCAGGTGATAGATAATATCGAGCGAAATCATAAGTTGGGTTTGGTGATGGAATGGAAGGTGGGAGCCGGAAAGCTCCTCGTCTGCATGAGCGATTTGGAGAAGGCTGCCAAATACCCGGAAGGCAAGGCTTTCTATCAGAGTGTAATTGATTACATGCGCTCTGCTTCTTTCAATCCATCTTCTGAAATAACGGTGGATGAATTGAAGAAGAAACTCGCCGAGAAGCCTCGTCAGGTTTCATTGAAGGAGCTGAATAATATCTCGCAATATTAATCGGGAACCTGTAAGTTGCGAATCTTTAAGATAAAACAAGTTGAAAATCAGTAAGATAGCAAGAATAGAAAGACAAAATAAAACAAGAGCGGAAAGCCAGGAGTTAACAGGTTAACAGTTAACAGCTGATTTTCCGCTCTTTTTATATCATCCTGAGACTAATCTTTAGCCCAGGATAAACCATTCTATCATCTCTGTTGATTCAGAGATAGGATTTACTTCGCATTGATTTCCTTCAAGAGGCGGTCTGCGTGTCCCCACTTATCCATCAGGTAGAGCACATAGCGGATGTCCACACCAATGCAGCGAGCCAGGCGCTTGTCGAAGTTGATGTCAGAGCTGAGGCTGTCCCAGTTGCCATCGAAGGCAAGACCAATCAACTCTCCCTTGCCGTTGAACATAGGGCTACCAGAGTTACCGCCGGTAATATCGTTGTTGGTGAGGAAGCAGAGCTGCATCTTGCCAGTTGTCTTATCCTGATACTTGCCGAAATCCTTCTCAGAGAGGAGCTCGTGCATGATAGGCTCAGCGTAGTAATCGATGAACTTATCGCCCTGCTTCATCTTCTCAACGAGGCTCTCGGCTGTGGTGTAGTAGCCTGATGGCTTGCCACCGAGGTCGAAACCGCCTACCTGACCGTAGCTCAATCGCATGGTGAAGTTGGCGTCGCTGTAGTGAGGCATGTCCTCCTCCATACGGAGCTTGGCAGCACAGAGATACTTCTCCTGCTCGGCGATGCTATCGTTGATGCTGCCCATCTGAGCAGCGAAATCTGCAAATACATCGTTCAGATCCATACCGAAGCTTACGCCTGGATCCTTCTCATATCCCTTCTTGTTGAAATAGAGCTTGGCACCCTTCTTCATGATGAGCGACTTCTCCCAAAGATAATCCACATACTTGGCGTAGTTGCCGCCAAACTCAGCGTCGATGGTCTTGTAGAACTTAGGCAACCACTTGCTGTCTACGTGCTCCTTGTAGTTCTTCAAGAGGGTAGCGAGCACCTCCTTATCGAGTGCCATATCCCATTCTGCAGAGTTATCTTCAAACTCATGATACTGCTTCTTCTTGTTCTTCTCAGGACCCTTCACCTCCATGTTGGTCTGGAGCTTGATGGCACGGGTAGAGAACTCGATATTGCTTCTTCTTGTAAAAGATTCAGCGAAGTTGGTCCAGGCATATTTCACGTCTGCGCTCTCCTTGTAGAGCTTGGCGAGCTTGTCGAAATCTACCTTGTGGGCGAGGTCGTTGGCAGCCTTGGCTGTATCCTGCCAAGCACGGAGACGGGTTTCGTACTCACGCTTCAGATTCACGATGCCGATAGAGTCGATACACTTGTTCATACCGATGGAGTTCTTCCAGTAGTTGGAGCTCTGGGCGTACTTGCTGTCATACTTGATGCGCACAGCCTCGTCGGCACGCATGTGCTTCTGCATCACCTCCTGCTTTACGCCACGAACCTGGGCACGAGGCGCATTCTCAGCATCGCGCATAGTCTGGATTCCGTAGCTTGAAAGATAACGCTCTGTGCTGCCTGGGTACCCCATGGTCATTGCGTAGTCGCCATCCTTGTAACCCTGGAGAGAAACCTGAGCCCAACGCTTTGGATGATAAGGCACATTGTCCTTACTGTAGGCAGCAGGACCGTTGGTCTTAGGGTCGGCATAGATGCGGAATACAGAGAAGTCGCAGGTCTGGCGAGGCCACATCCAGTTGTCTGTATCGCCACCAAATTTACCCATAGACTTTGGTACGGTGAAAACCAGACGCAGGTCGGTGAAGTCGCGATAAGTAGTAGCGTACCATTTGTTGCCCTCGTAGAAAGGCTGAACGGTGATATGGAGGGTAGAATCGTTCTTCTTCGCCTCTTTAGTCATCTCGTTCTCCAGAGAATCGATGAGTTCATCGCGCTTCTTGTTGTCGAGTTTCTCGTATCCGAGGCTCATCACCTTATCGGTTACATCCTTCTGCTCAACCATAAAGCTGACGAACATATTCTCGTTAGGCAATTCCTCTGCGTAAGATTTAGCAAAGAAACCGTTGAGCATATAGTCGTGCTCCACGGTAGAGTGGCTTCTGATAGCCTCGAAACCGCAATGGTGGTTGGTAAATACCAAACCGTCTGGAGAAACGACTACGCCTGAGCAATAGCCAGAGAAGTTGACCACAGCATTCTTCAAGGCGTTCTCGCCGTTGTAGAGCTGGTCGTAAGTCATACTGAAGCCTTCGCGCTGCATCATCTCATACACAGCGTTAGGCAAGTTGTAAATCGTCCACATTCCCTCGTCAGCGTGTGCGGTGTTGATTCCGCAGAACGCCATGATAGAGGCGATAAGGACCGTTGCTTTTTTCTTCATTACTTGTTTTTGTTTTCTATTTTTATTATGATGTTATTTATTCTTTTTCTCATACCATTCTTTCCAAGTCTTTGCCTGTTCTGTCATTCGATATTGCTGGCGTGGATGTCTTGGGGTGTTTGGATATTTCATCTCCAAGGCTCCTTCGGCTAGGGCTGGGGTAATGTATTCCTTTCTAAATCTTGTCCTGTTCTTTAATCCAAACAGGTTCATAATATCGCCGATGGATAGATAATCTTTATTTATACGTATTATGAGTTCTTCTACTTGGGACGAACTTGGGACGAACTTGGGACAAGCTTGGGACGAACTTGGGACATTTTCTTCTCCTTCTTTATTTATGAAGTTGTTTTTCTGTCCACTACCTGTTTGAAAATTTAAGTTCGGCTGCTCTTTCCAATCATCAGTCGGCTGGATATGCAAATATCTGTTCTTGAGAACCCAACCATCTTTTAGGAGTAAGTTCCTGAAGAAACGAACCAGGTAGATAGGAGAATAATCTATGCCTTTCTGAATGTTTCGATAGTTGGCACGAACCAGGGCTTTGCGGAAATACCAGGAGTGTTTGGCGAACATTTCGTTGTTCCCGCAAGCGCTTGAATTGAGCTAAGCACTCCTCCAGCGAAAGCGGATGCTCTCGCCAATAAGCCATGGAAGCCATCTTCTGGGCATTGACTTTCTTGTGATAATCGTTCAGTTGTATCTCCATCCATTTATGTATTATATTGTTAGAATATTACGTTTGCAAAGTTACGACTATTTCCCGAAATTTCCAAGGCTTCGCTTGATTTTCTTCATAATTTGCTTTTTTGCCGATAACATTCCTGGTGATAGAACCTCTTGCTCCAGCATATCCAGAGCCATTCTTAACTCTTCGAGGAGTTCGGGATAGTACTTCATCTGCTCGTAGGCGAGCTTCATGCAGTAGCAGCGGATGGCGTAGGGCTGGGAACAGGCTGTAATCTTGGCGATGCAGAAATCGATGAAATCAGAACGGAGTGATTCTTCCTCGAAAGGCTGACGGAGAAGGAGTTGGAGCATCAGGCGGCGCCTGGTTTCATTCTTCTCTACGAGAACCCTATCAATCAGGTCATCATGCTTCTGAAAGAGCCAAGGGGTGTTGGCTTCATCGAAATGGCCTAAAGCCCAAAGCGCATTAAACGATACCCGGTCGTTTTCATCGAAGGTGAGTTGGTAAAGCTCTTCCTTCCGGTGGTCGTTCTCCTTACCTTGTGTCATGATGCATATCTTGTTGATATCGTTCATATTGATCTTGTCCTGTAGTATCTTTCTCATGCTCTTTATTTTTTATGAGGGAATAATCGTTGCAAAGATATACTTTTATGAGGGAATAACGAAAAGGAAGATTACTTTTTTTTGAGAATTCTTGGACTATTTCTTGTTTTTGAGGTATAGAATGGGAGAAAAAGTCAAGTTGAACAATCGATGGATTCATTGTTGTACGTCTAAAGGTTTATAGTTGTACAACTGAAGGGTGTATAGTTGTACAACTAAAAGGTGTACAGTCGTACAACTAAAGGGGGTATTGTTGTACGATTAAAAGGTGTTGTCACTAGGCTCGGCAGACCTGCTGACTGCAGTGAGCAGACCTGCTGACTAGGCTCAGCAGAGCTGCTGAGCCTAGTGGCAACTTTCCAGAAGCAGTCTCCTTGAACTCCATATCCTATCTCTTTGAACCTGATCAGACGCCTTCTTTCACTTGCGCAGTCATATTCTTCAGCTTACGGAGCCGTATCCTTCAGCTTGCATAGCCGTATCCTTCAAAATACTCAGTCGTTTCGTTTCGTTCACTCAGCCGTTTGCTTTAGTTCTTACAGGGCGCCTTGCTGGCTGCTATTATATCCTGAGTATTGCTCGGGACCAGGAACATTGGGTCCTTTTGTCTATTCTTGAACCGCATGCGAAGGTTCTGTATAATATAAACAAAAGAAGTCCGTGGACTTACACATTGTCCACGGACTTCTTGGAATATAATCTCAATGATTGGAATCTCTTACTTTCTAAAGTACTTTCTAACCACAGGCAGACTCTTCAATGGGAAATCCTTCTTCACGAGATAAGCGGCGAAGATGAGGATGAGCACCGTGTTGATGAGGCAGGCAATTCCACTGGAGAAGTATCTGTTAGCCTCGGTCATTCCTACGAAGAGGATGAGGGCGAGAACCACATAAATCATAATCTCCTTCACCGGATAGTTGATAGGATACTTCTTCTGACCCACAAAGTAGGAGAGAAGCATGGCTGTTCCATATCCGGCAAAACCAGCCCAGGCACAGGCGATGTAACCATAGATAGGTACGAAGATAACGTTGATGGCAATCAATACCGCACAACCGATGCCCGAGAAGTAAGCACCCCAGATGGTCTTGTCGATGAGCTTGTACCAGAAACTGAGGTTGAAGTAAACTCCCATCATGATTTCGGCAGCCATTACGATAGGCACTACCTTCAAACCATCCCAGTAGTCGCGACCGATGATGTGGCGCAATACATCCAGATAACCTACCACAACCAGGAAGGCGAGCAGGGTGAAGATGACGAAATACTTCATCGCCGAAGCGTAAGTCTGTCGATTGTCCTTATCCTTCGCCTTGCCGAAAACGAATGGCTCGTAAGCATAGCGGAATGCCTGGGTAATCATCGCCATGATCATCGCAATCTTACTGGCTGCTCCGTAGATTCCGAGCTGCGCATGAGCATCGCCCTTCTCATAGATGTAAGGGAAGAGAATCTTGTCGGCTGTCTGGTTCAGAATACCGGCAATACCGAGCACGAGGATAGGCCAGCTGTAGCCCAGCATCTTCCTGACGAGCACCTTACATTCGCTCCAGGAGCATTTCTCGCCCATGAATCCTTCCTTCAGTTCCTTGTAGAAACAGAAGGTGATGGATGCGGTACAAACCAGGTTGATGTAGAAAGCATAACCCACATCGTGACCATCCATGATGACGTAGTAAACCAGGTTGAGCGCAATGTTCAGACCGATGAAGAGCAACTTGAAGGCAGCAAACTTCAATGGGCGCTTCTTGTATCTGAGATAAGCGAACGGGATGCACTGGAAGGCATCAATAGCCACGGTTACGAACATGGTCCATACATAAGCCGGATGGTCGGCGTAGCCCATCGCATCGCTCAAAGGCGTGATGAAGAGGAATACCAGGGCGATGAAGAGTAGGGAGGTGAAGCCCACCATGCTCAATACCGTGTGATAAACCTTTTCTGAGTTTTCTCCCTCCTTGTTGACAAAACGGAAGAAGGTGGTCTCCATTCCGTAGGTCAGGATAACGAGGAGTAACGCCGTATAGGCGTACATGTTGGTGATGACACCATAACCACCACTTGCGGCGCTGATCTTAGCCGTATAGAGTGGTACAAGCAGATAGTTGAGGAATCTGCCGATGATACTGCTCAAACCATAGATGGCGGTATCCTTTGCGAGTGATTTTAAACTTGCCATTATCTTTCTTAATGTTGAATGTTAAGTATTAAATGTTAAATTGGGCTTGCGCCGTCATTCAAAGATTATCTGTGTAAATCTGTGAAATCTGTGGGAGACTCTTATCCGAAGAATAAATATGCTATAGCGATTGCTGCGATGACTCCTGCCAAATCGGCAAGCAAGCCGCAAGCCACGGCGTGGCGGGTATTCCTGATGCTTACGCTTCCGAAATATACAGCCAATATATAGAAGGTGGTGTCGGTGGAACCCTGGAAGATGCAGCTCAATCTGCCCACAAACGAATCAGGACCATAGTTCTTCATCGCCTCCAGCATCATGCCTCGTGCACCACTTCCCGACAGCGGTTTCATGATGGCGGTAGGTAGGGCGCCTACGAAATCGGCGTTCAAGCCGCATTGTTCTACCGACCACGAAATGCCCTGAATCACCATATCCATTGCTCCCGAAGCACGGAACACGCCGATGCCCACAAGGATAGCTACGAGATAAGGGATAATCTTCACCGCCGTAGTAAAACCTTCCTTCGCTCCCTCGATAAATGCATCATAAACATTCACTTTCTTCCAGAAACCAGCCAGGATGAAGCTGAGGATGATGCTCAGGAGAATCATGTTAGAAGCCAAGGTGGTAACCGTGTTCATCGTATCCTTGTCCATCTGTCCGAATCCCCAGATGATGATGCCTACGAAGGCGCACATTCCCAACAGAGTAGCGAGCAATACCGGCTGCAGGATGTTGATGCGCTGCCAGAGCGAAGTGATGATGATTCCGGCAAGCGTAGCCACGAGCGTAGCCATCAGGATAGGGATGAAGACATCCGTAGGCTGGGCTGCTCCATAGGAGGCACGGAAGGCAAGGATGGTGGTAGGGATGATGGTGAGTCCTGAGGTGTTCAGAACCAGGAACATAATCATCGGGTTCGTTGCCGTATCCTTCTTCGTATTGAGCTCCTGCATCTGCTGCATCGCCTTCAATCCTGTTGGTGTTGCTGCATTATCGAGTCCCAGCATATTCGAAGCGATATTCATGAAGATGCTTCCCATCACCGGATGGTTCTTCGGAATATCAGGGAAGAGACGGGTGAAGACCGGGCTGAGTGCTCTTGCCAACACATTCACAACTCCCGCCTTCTCTCCAATCTTCATGATGCCAAGCCAGAGGGCGAGCACGCCCGTAAGTCCGAGAGAAATCTCGAAGGCATTCTTGGATGAGTCGAAGGTGGAATCTACAATCTTCTGGAAGATAGTCGTATCTCCCATTGCCAATCCGATGAGTGCGAAGATGAACGCAATCACGAAAAATGCTATCCAAATGTAATTTAAAACCATATTCTGTTTATGCTTTCTTAATCGTTGTTATTGCTAGTGGAATTCTTTGCGGATTGCTCTTTCAAATCGGAGAGCCACTTCACATAGTTGCTATCCGACATAATAGATTCACTATTCACGAATTGGGGTATGCTATTCTTTTCTGCCATATCGTTTACTCTTCTGTTTTATTTGTTGCTTTTCCAAGCACGGGTGCAAAAGTACAATAAAAATTTCGCATAGCGTGGTTAAATACAGAAAAATCCCTCAGAGAGGGAGGATTTTGATGAATTTTATCCCTCAATGAGGATTTTTTGCAAAAAACTTTTGTTCTTTCAAACATTATTCGTATATTTGCCGATGATTCTGAGTAAGAATCACGACATAATGGAAAAGGCGCATACTTAGCGCTTTGTTCTTGACGGATTGAAACTTCGCAAACTTCATGCATTGTCAGAACATAGCAACGGTAGGTGCTCTCGGGATGTGTTAATTCACATCCCTTTACTGGTATGGCTTATTGCGTCAAGGCGGTAGGTCTTATATCCGTATAGGGATAAGTGTATACATATCGGCGTGGGCTTCGACGTTGCTCGTTCAACAATGCAGGGCAATGCGAAGGCCTCAATCCGTGGGACGAGTGACAGGTAAGTTCCCACGCTTTTTTATTTTGCCGAAACCGAAATCTTAACCCGCCAAGTCTCGGGAACACCTGGCAAAATGATAATATACCAATGAAACAGAACGATTTTTACTACTTTTGTTAAGCCGAAATCAAGAAATTTCGCTTATGAACCATTATGGACTTGATGGTTTCAAATAGAATAACTATCTTTGTCCCCGACATTTAATAACTTTAAAATAGAATAGCGTATGAAACATGTAAATGCTTATCCTTTTGTTGGTAAGGATTACGAGAAAGGATTCTTGAATAGTGGTAAGAAAGTCTTGATATTAGGGCATAGCCACTATGATGCTGATAGTGCAGGTTGTCCTTGCCATCATAGTTTTACTATAGATATGATGGACGGATTCTTGAGTGGAGAAGATGGAGCTTTTTATAAAGGCTTCACAAGCCAAACCAAAGCTTTGTTGAATCGAGAGATTTCAGTTGATGATAGAGAATATGTATGGAATCAAGTAGCATTCTATAATTTCATTCAGTTCAATCTTGAGGCTCCTGGTGTGAAAGAGACCGATGAACAATTTAACGATTCTATTCCTGCCTTCAAGGAGGTTCTTGAAGAGTTGAAGCCTGATGTTATCATTGTTTGGGGCTATGGTCTCTTCGATAGACTTTATGGTCTTGGGGAAACGGATGGAGAAGAAATGTCTCTTACCAATGGTGATAAGGTTTATACCCGTTGGTTTTCTACCGGTGGTGAAGACAAGGCTCTAATGATTCGTCAACATCATCCATCTCGATCTTATTCTTGGGGAGAATGGGGTAAGGTATATCAAGATTTGTTTAAGAACTAAAAAGTGAATGATATGAAAAGATTTTTATTTTGTATAGTCATGTTCTTCAGTATGTGCATGGCTATGAGTGCTCAGGGACTGAAAACGTATTCGGGACCATATCGGGCAAATGCTCATTTCTTGCTCGGCACACAAAAAGCAACTTATACCTATAAGAATGCTGAAGATGGCACTCGCATTTATGAAGGCAACTTTACATATTCTTGCATTACCAACCCTAAGCTTTATCTGAAGGTAACAGGACGTTTTCATGACGATTGTAAGGAAGGCTTGTGGACATATATAGATAAGTCCACAAGCGAAACAAAGACTTTGAAGATTAATTTCAAGGAAGGCTATAGGAATGGTATTTATGAATATACTTATACTACAAGGGGTACGGTAAAAGAATCTTTAAAGGCTACCATGAAAGATGGTGTTATGATTGGCCCTGTTTCTGGACGTACCAACTATTATGACTATCATATATATGAATATGGTGGTGCATCGGAGCGTAGTGTAATGGGACAGGGCTTATTCTGTGGGCAAACTGATGAAGAAGGGCTTGCTGATGGCTCATGGAAGCTGACAATGAAATGTGGGGATGGTTCTACACAAGTATTTTATGACAAATGGGAACATGGTGTTTTAAAGGAAAGTTATTATATTGATGATACTACAGGGGATAAGATAGAATGTGCTAAAGATCAAACTTGGGGAATACCATCTGCTATTATTGATATAGTAATGGATACGCCATGCGTAATGGAATGGTGGATAAATCATGGAAGTGACAAGCCTTGGCAGGGGACATTGCTTAAACCTGATGATGTGCGGAAAGAGTATACTGAAACAGAATTGAATGCTTTTAATTCTGGTGTTCCTACAGAATATTATGAAAAGTGTGACGTGATAATAAGAAACTGTGATGTAGATCCAAAATATGAAGAAAATGTAGAGGCTTATGTACAACAGCATATTGTTATACCTGAAAGCATGAGTAAAGCAATAGGAGATATTTCTCTAAAATGTGTTGTTGAAAGAGATGGAACTTTATCCAATATTGAAATACTGGATTCTGATGAGCCTATATTGGACGAAGAAGTAATACGAGTGCTGAAAGAGATGAAAGGATGGTGCCCAGGCATGAAAAATAATGCAAAAGTACGGTCTTATGTAACAATCTCGATGAGTATTATGAATAAAAAGGAAACTCCTACTACGAATCAGAGAAAGAAACCGCAGGTAAATTTAATGAAAGTATTGGGAAAAAGTATTCTAAACTATAGACGTTAAATATAAAAATTGCGAAGTTATGAAAAATAAATGGCTAACATTTCTAATGTTCCTTTCCATGATACTGACCATATCATGTGCAAAGGATTATAACGTTTTGTTTAATGAGCGTGTTGCTGAATTGAATAAGGAAGGTAAGTACATCCTTAATCAGTACAATGATTCTGTGGGTAAAGAACACTATATCGTTTATATTGATGCAGACAAAATCGTTGTTGACACTTTAGGTGACTCGTTGCAGGTGTATCCATTGGGCAAAGTGGAAACATATCAGTATTTTCCTAATGTGGATTTTAATGATGGTAAGTTCAGTATGGAACGTTATAATAGTACAGATTTTACTTTAAAAGCAGATACTGCAAAAAAACAAATAATGGTTAGCGATGACACTTTTTATCCTAAAGGGAAAATTGTAAAATTCTCAGAATTGAAAGCTCACAAAAGAGACTATGTGCTTATTCCTACAGAACAGCAGAATATCATTGTTTTTTTGAACAAAAAAATGGAAGTTTATACAGGTAGCCCTGCAGATGTTCAAGAAGATGAGCGAGGATTTATGTTGTCTTATGTTGGGCAATGCCGTGATTATTTGAGCGGTATGCCGGGAGGTTTGCCTCCCGATTTGGTTTTTGAAAACTGTTCGTATAATGCAAGAATGGATTTTCATGGAAAAATCACCAGCAAATCAAATTTTGTAAACGTCTCTGGAGTAGAGATTCCTGTAACAGCCTTTGGTACACCGGAAATTGACTCCTACTACCAAAAAGTCATAGAAGAATTGCATCCAACCTATTACTGGCAATGTCAATATTGCTATAGGGTACTCAAGTCTGACAGCAAGCCAGACGCAGGAAAATGTTACCCAAATTTCTTTGTTGGAAGTCGTTGGGTACGTTTGTGTAAAGTAGGAACAGCTTATATTTATCAATGCCAAAAATGTGGCATTCAGCTTCAGACGGATGAGGCTCCTCAAATGGGAGCTTGTCGTGAAGGTGCTAATCATGTTTGGAATCAATTACAATAACAAGAACGAAATATGAAAAAGTCAAATCAATATGTATTGAAGATTGTAGGATGTATGGTGTTTGTCATGATATGTGCCATCATCGTATTTACCTATCAAGATTTTCCTGCACGTCTGATGGCAGCAATACTTGGTGTGGTAATCACTGCAACCATCACAGTTGTCTTGCTCGATGGACAATCCAAGAAGGAGCAGACAGCAAAGCGTAATTCCAAGGTTTTTGAGGAAAAGCTGAAGATTTATCAAAACTTTCTCTCTACTCTTTATGATGTTGTTAAAGACAGAAAATTGACAGAAGAGGAAAAACTCCAGCTTGAGTTCCAGACATCTTTGGTCGCAATGCATTGTAAACCCAAGAGCTTGAACTTGGTAAGCGCAGCTGTTCGAAATGTAATATCCTCTTTCTGTCCGTCTAACGAAAAGGAAAAGCAGAAAAGCCAAGGAAACATCCCACTCTTGGAAAGTTTGTTGAGTGTAGTGGAAGCTTTGAGAATAGACCTTTACGGCGTAGATAAAGAAAAAGATGCAGAGAAGAACGATGATGATTTAAACAAGATGTTGTTTAGCTCAGAAATCAAGGACAAGACAATAAAGAACTTCAAGGAAGCATATAAAGAAACGGCTGATTCTGATGAAGTGGAGCCTCTTGAAACATGGGAACAAGCGGTTAAAAAGTGGCAGGATGCTGGCTGGATAGTTAAATCGATGGAAAGCGAGGATTGCCCATTACAGATTACTCGTAATGATGGAAATCCAGGAATGATAGACATGGGATTCTATGATAATCATTATTATATTCAGGCTCGTTATGAAGGGGATTGGAACTTCTCAAAGTGCTTGAAATGGGATAATGGTGGAAGAAGACAACGTGAATTTTGGTGGGAGTATCCTCCTTTGGCAATGGATGTGCCAAAAGGTAGCTTTATCAGTAGATTCAAATCTTCTCCTGAACTTCAGCAATATATTATCAAGAGAGTAGATTATCTGATGGGAGTTCTCCAAAAGGAGCATCGTACTATACAATGGATGAATGCTGTTGACGAGCGTAAGGATTGGAATCTCTTTACGTGGTATTGGTCAACCTTAGCTTGTGAGTACCAAAATGACGAAGAGGGCAAGGTATATATGGATACCATGCCTGATGAGAATGATAAATCTAAGGTCATTGTACAGTTAGGTAATAGAGCCAACAATGTAGAAATGCTCAAGAAAACATTGGAACGTATCGGATGTCCTGAGAAAATCGATAAGATTGATAAAGTGGATTGCTATGTGACATTGGCAACAATAAATTCTTTAGAGCCAGAAATGGTTGGTAAGGAATTAAACGAATGGATAAGAAAAATTTCTGAAAAAAATAAGTTAAACAATTAAAAAAGTTAAGATTATGGGAAGAGTTTTTGCTGTACGCCCTAAGCGTATCAAGAGAACAAATGGACAAGTGTTGACTCCTGAAATGGAGATAACAGTGACAACTAAATCATATACTTGCGATCCATTTTATAATGGAGCGAAAAAGATTCAAGAGCAGTATATGCGTATGTACCAATTCGACTATAAGAAGAGTTGTTGCAGCAAAGCAGATTTTGAGTTTAAGCAATTAGACTGATATTTAGAAAAGAGGGTGTGTCATTAACTTATGACACACCCTCCTTTTGTTTGACTAGCATGTGTATTGTCTAATGGGTGCAAGTCCCTAACGAGCCCTA